>ERZ808035.295-NODE-295-length-52623-cov-5.535892_pt1 | contig 52623 bp, 48 predicted proteins | sample MGYA00380189_ERZ808035 | MGnify/ENA primary metagenome ERZ808035 (study PRJEB31490, sample SAMN06133407) | mouse gut metagenome | isolation source: M5_1 | host: mice | place: China: Chengdu | collected 2015-05 ... | reverse complement strand
TAGTCTAACTATCTTTCATTTACAATGATAGAGGAATCCAGAGAATTAGAAAATCCGCAGGAATATTTGGCGCTTACAGTACAAAAAGGACTTCTCTTAAATGAGGAGCCTTTTTTGTTGATATATTAAAAACGTGATAAAAATGGACGAAAGAAAATACGGAGATATTGAATTGCAAAAAAACAACATGTATCATGATAAGCATAGATAGTAATATTGGATTCAGGCATCACAAATTATCCAAAATTCAGTATTGCATTAAAAAGAATACTGCTGGTTATACAGAATCAGTGGTTGACATAACAAACTCAAATTACAACGGAGGAAGTCTCTATTTTCTGTATTAGAGCAAATTTTCTGACAGGAGGATTTGCAGATATGATTGTAGGAAAAGACATTCCTTTGCCTTGGTGGGAGAAATATACGCTCACGATAGAAGAGGCATCCCTGTATTTTGGTATCGGGGAAAAGACCCTCAGGCGGTTCGTAAAGGAGCATCCGAATGAGAAGTTCATTATTTATAACGGGACAAAGGTTCAGATCAAGAGGAAGGTGTTTGAAAGGTTTATTGATGAAAAAGTAACTGTTATGTAAGTTCGGTCTGCGGGTGGCAGACAAACTTTGACCTAGATTATGAGTCCCGTTCATGGTATATTATAAATATATCATATCGGGGCTCTTTTCAGTTAAGAAAGGAGTGGCATTATGAGCACAAAAAGACGGGATAGCAAAAACCGTATTTTGCAGAATGGAGAGAGCCAGAGAAAAGACGGAAGGTATATGTACAAGTACATTGACAATGCGGGAAATACGAGATACCTGTACAGTTGGAGACTGGTAAGGACCGATACGACGCCACAGGGAGTAAAGGATGAAATGCCGCTTAGGGATAAGATCAAGATACTCCAAAGGGATCTGGATGCGGGTTTGATTCTATCAGGCGGCAATATGACGGTATTGGAACTTGTAAAGAAGTATATTGCACAAAAAACAGGAGTCAGGGAGAATACCCGTGTCGGCTATAACTTTGTTATCAATATCCTTAAGAAAGAGGAGTTTGGGAATAAGAGAATTGATAAGGTGAAATTATCCGATGCGAGGCTGTGGCTTATCAAACTGCAAAAGGACGGTCGTGGATATAGTACGATCCATACGGTGAGAGGTGTGGTAAGACCTGCATTCCAGATGGCAGTGGATGATGACTTGCTCCGCAAGAATCCCTTTGAATTCCAGCTTGCTACCGTTGTAGTGAATGACTCCGTAACACGGGAAGCAATCACGAGAAAACAGGAAAGACAATTCCTTGAGTTTATCAAGAACGACAAGCACTTTTGCAGGTACTACGAAGGGATCTACATCCTGTTCCATACAGGCTTGCGTATTTCGGAGTTTGTCGGTCTGACTGTTTCGGATATAGATCTTGAGAATGGTATCATCAACGTGGACCATCAGTTGCATCGGACACGGAATATGCAGTATACTATCGTAGACACGAAGACCGACTGCGGGACAAGGCTTGTGCCAATGACGGATGATGTGAAGGAGTGCTTTGCACAGATATTGAAGAACCGTCCGAAACCGAAGATAGAACCGATGGTTGATGGGAAAACGGGTTTCCTGTATTTGGATAAGAACGGTATGCCGATGGTGGCTCTTCATTGGGAGAAGTATTTCCAGCATATCAGGGAAAAGTATAACAGTATCTATAAGGTACAGCTTCCTGTGATTACGCCCCATGTGGCGCGTCACACGTTTTGTTCCAACATGGCAAAGTCGGGAATGAATCCGAAGACTTTACAGAAGATCATGGGGCACAGCGATATCGGGGTAACATTGAATGTGTATACGCATGTTGACTTTGAAGATGTGCAGGAAGAGATGAAAAAGGTATGTAACCGCTGAGTTGTAAAAAGTTGTAAAGTTGAAAAAAGGGGCTCATTTTACCACCTTTTACAACTTTTGAAACAGAAGATATGCGATTTTATGCCAAGATATACCGAAAAAATTGTAAAACTGCAAAAAATGGGAGAACCTGAAAAGCCCGTAAAATCAAGGAAAATCAGCATTTATAAGGAGTTTTAGAGTTATGATAAAAGTACTTTTTTGTTGCCACGGCAAAACGCTAATCCAATCCTGCAATGCCCGAATAATCAAGGTTAGAAGCTGATTGCACAATCATTTTACCACGAATTTACCACTTTTAAATAAGACCCAAACTCGTACCGTTATTTCAATAGCCTGTCAATCCCTTTACCGTAGGCACTCGCAGAGTGGGGATTTACAGGCGGTAGTAGATTAAGCCAATAAAGCAGATAATAGTAAAAGGGATATTCCAATTCACTACTTTGGAATATCCCTTGATTATGTATTTTGTATTTACAGTAATATATCTGACAATTATTCGGGAATAGCAGCAGGTAAACGGAAACTGTAATCTACTTTATCTTGATTGTCTGCATCTAATAGTTCAAGTGTATCATTCAAATTATCACTTGCAAGAAGCATAACTATTCCGTCATACCCTTCTGGTACACGACATTCATAATGCCATGTTAAAGTATTGCAAGGGGGATAATTGTCATTCCAATTATCAGAATCCCACCCTGACCAACTTATTGTGGATGTTTCCAAGCAATCACTATAATCTTTACCATAAAAATTTACGCTAAAGATATTATCGTTATGACTTTCATCAAATCCAACCATGTCATAATATGAAACGGTGGCACTTCTAGTGCCTTTACCGCCATACATCCACCCATTATAATCATTCATTTTCATTTCAAAAGTGACAGTCTGCCAAACGTAACCGTCTACTGCTTCATGCGTATCATCAGATATAAAGCAAGAGTAGTCCTTGAATACTGCTTGCGTAATGGTTGTTTCGCTTGGCTCTGCAGAACATGGGCGTACATAGTCAAATGTTTGATTAAGCTCAACTAAATTTAATGGAGCATTTATTAAATCCGCCTGTAAGGGTTCACCCACTGTTTCCCCGCACACTTCACAAGTAGCAGATTGTTGATAATTGGCTTCGGTTAAAGTATGCTCTAACGGCTCTCCTTCTGTTTCTTCGCATACGCTACAATGTTTTGGTTCTGCACAAGTTGCGTCTACCCATGTATGTGCTAATGCTTCTCCCTCGACTTCGCCGCATACAGTACAGGTTTTCGGCTTGGCACAAGTCGCGTCTGCCCATGTATGCCCTAGTGCTTCCCCTTCGGTTTCGTTACATTTAGAACAAGTTTTTGGTTCTGTACAAGTGGCTTCTTTCCATTCGTGGCTCATGCAACAACCTGTTAGCATAAAACAGATTGTAAATGTGCCAATTACATGTAAAAATTTTTTGTGCTTCATATTATTTCTCCCTTCGTATAAAGAATTTCAACTTGTACATTATACTCAATATGTTAAGCATAGTCAAGCAATTAAGTATGTTAGTGTATGCGTGATAGATATAAAGAAATGGAGATGATGAAACTTGATTTCTTATGAGCCTTTATTTGAGACTATGCAAAAGAAAGGCATTACAGAGTATAATTTGATATACAAGCAAGGAATGTCTGCAAATACAATACATCGGATTAAGAAAGGACTTCCGTTTACTACGGAAACATTAGATACGCTTTGTTTCATACTGGATTGTGAAGTGTCGGATATATTGCGGCATGATAAAACGAAATAAAAGGGATATCCTATTTTGAATGCGAATATCCCTTTATTATTGTGGAATTTAATTGTACTGTTTCTATAAAATATATGGTTGCATATATTCTATAGCGAAATCTTCAAATTGCTCTCTTATTTCAGTTATTTTTTTAATATGTATTACAAGCATTTTTATGAAATTTTCTTTTTCGGGTGCTTTTATAATGAAAGTTCCGTTTTCACCCCACGCTCCAAATTCTTCTGTAAATTCTTCTTGAAAAACTGACCTGTAATTATAAACCATAGGTTCAAAATGTGTTTTAATAAATGTTTGCAGTTGCTTGTATAACGAATCGGGAAATGCTATTTTCAATTTTTCTATAGCATTTTCCATCTCTATAAAACGCTCTTCATTTTCTGGTTCATCACATTGCAGATATTCTGTTATGATAGCATAAGCATCTATGATAGCATAAGAATGTGCCGCTTTGGTAGTTGTTAAATTGCATGATAACGGTGTGTTTTTTTGCATAATGAAAGCCTCCTTTGGTAATTGTGGGCAGATGTAAAGACATCAGCCTATTTCTTATTTTCAGTTTTCATTATAGCCTGATACATCTAATTTTGAATAACCCCATTCTATTCCCAAATATTTTGGCTATTTTGCGGTAATATCTATATATTACGAGGACGCTATTAAGAAACAAGAATATTTGTATTTAGCTTGTTAGTTGATGTACACAGAAAAAATTTTATTATGCAAATTTGGGATATACTTTTTTCAAATCGCATTGTAAAGGGTCGGAGAACAATATAATGTAACATGATAAAACTAGGTGTTATTGATATAAGCTAAATAATATATTGCTTTATAAATGTATAAAATCCAATAAGATTTTCGACTGTAGGAATTTCTTTAATGATATCATTTTTCTCGTCAAATTTGCTTATAAAAATATTTTCTTGTTCATTGTTTTGTACATATCTAAGTTTGTTTTTTTTCATATTTCGCATGATTTCATGGAATTTTTTCATAGATTCTTGGCAACTTAATTTTTCAAATTTTTTTATCAATTTATCATCATTCGGAAGTGAACCTAATGGACTGTTTCGTGGACAGTATTTTCCTTGCCCATGATTAGGTATTTTTGCATATCTTTTTTGACAAAGAGAGCATGTTTTAAATTCATATTCGTGTATCACTATAAAATGTAAGATTGAAAATATAACGTCTGCCATAGTATGACAATGATACGATAATTTATGATTTTTATTCATATAAACGTTTTTTTCTAATTCTTCATTTATTTCACCAAATTTATATTCTAATGGTACATATATTGTTTTTGGTGCATAACGTTGCTTCAGTTGTAGCAGTTTATACATTATATTTTCTTTTTCTACTAATATTTTACAATCAAGATTAAGATTGTTTTGTTTTTGTATTTTCCCGAAATCCTCTAATGTGGTACATTCATTATTCCGCATTATCCTATCAAGTTTAGATACAAATTTAAGATACTGCGCATCATCTCCGATATACAAAGGTTCTCCAAACCCATATTCATATTCGTATGAACCTAATAAATATTTCCAAGACCTGTCGATATTAAATCTTTCATTAGGGTATTCATAAGGCTTTTCTCTATTTCTTAAATCCCCCAATATTGTTAAAGGGTTAAATTCCAACGTAACCTTTTCTTCTGTGGGAAAAGGAAGATAATCAGACTTTGTATCATATTTACAGAAGGTATAAGTCAAATTTCCTGTAATTTTTGTATCTGTTCCCGTTCCTGTTTTTTTGATGTCAACATAATAGTTATATTCGGGCATAATTTTCTCCTTACCGCAAAATAGCAAAAAAAATCAAAAGAAAATGGGGTTATCCAATAGTAAGTATATCAAGATATAATGCAAAATGAAAGTAGATAAAACGTATGAGGTGCGCACCCACGTGAAACTACTAACAATTATAAAGGAGGTCAAATAGCATGGCTAGTAATATTGTAAAATATTTAAAACTTGATGCAGAAAAAACATTAGGAGGACTTCATGCCGTAGGTACACCAAAAGTATATGATGGCTATAAAGAGGGAATAAAAACAGGAGCGGAAGGTCATACGTTTCCTTGTTTATCAGAAGGATTGGGGTTTGAAAAGGTAAATATCAAAGTGCCAGGATTATTGCAACCGCCCTTTGAGTTTACTGGCACGCCTATTCCTGTGGAATTTGAGGGTTTAGAAGCAAAGGTATGGCAGGACTGGAACAACAAGGGAGAAGTCAAGTTATCCATTACCGCCAAAGCGATTAGACCGCTTGCTTCAAAACAGATTAAGTTAGGGGGTGATAAGGTATGAAAAATAGAGTGTGGAAACAATTAAAGAATAGACAGTTTGCATGGTTTGGCGCTTTGTTCCTCTTGTGGCTTGTGTCCCTGTTGGGTTTGTTCCTGTTCTACATCGTGTTTCGGAATAGCAATCTTATATCGTGTATGGTGGTGGTAGGCGTAAGCGGCACGGCTTGCTTCGGAATGCTCTATCCAATAATAAGAGAACCGATGAAGATATCTAAGCGGATAGAGAAATTCATCAGAAGAAACAAGTTGTATCAATCTCATTCAGTAAAGGAACAAGGGCTACTGGGAGAGTGGAATACAGAAAAAATGGACTATTATCCAATTGTGGAATACAGAAAAAGTGTGCAGGACAACGCTTTTTACATCAAAATCCGAATGGATGGCAGTCCATACGCTGAAAGGTTCAGAGATATGGAAGAACCGCTTGCCAGAATGTTCAAAACTGTCTGTATCGAGACAATCGTAGAAAAAGGATACCTTACATACAGTTTCGAGCTACGGGAACAAAATCGGATTAGAATTAAGTCCTGTAAAGACATTCCGCAAGCTGGGAAGAATGAGATTGCATTTTCCCGTGATATGGTATGGAACTGGAAGAAATGTCCACATTTTTTACTGGTAGGGAATACAGGGAGTGGTAAGACGCAACTGGCGCAATACATTATTTCCTGTCTTATTAAAAATGGCATTAGAGTCATTTATTGTGACCCGAAGAATGATTATGAAATGCGTCATTTCGCGGAGAATTGCGGTGCGGTGTATGTGTCGGAGGAAAACGAGATTGCAAAGGCGGTAAGGGAAACGGAAGAAGAAATGCGCAAACGTGGAAAGGAGTTAGACAACATCGGAATACCAGAGATCGATTTTCATCCGTTGTACCTTATATTTGATGAGATGATTGCTTTTTCAAAGATTGCCGAGAAGAAGACCTATGAAGAAACCGCGAAGCGCATTGCGTCTATCGTAGTCATGGGGAGAAGCAAGCGCGTGTATGCAGGGCTGATTCTGCAACGCCCCGACACTTCTTTTATAGAGGGTGCAATCCGCGATAATCTCGGCTGTCGCATCTGCATGGGGCAAATGAGCGATACCGCATATAAAATGGCTTTTGGTTCTGACTTTGCAGACGTGAAAAATCTTCGGCGTGAAATTGGTTCGGGATTGATTTACAGGCAGGGAGTAGATACAAAACCTCGTGAGTTTCTCGCACCATATATTGAGAAAGGAGCATTGAGCAGGGAATAGCGTTAAGGGTGGCGGCTGTTTCGGAGAAACAGAGCGGAGCGACCGCCACCGCCCCTATGGGGCAACTACGACACCCCATAGGGAACATTGTTCAATGTTCACAGGAAAAATATGGAGAAAAAGAGAACAAGAAACTATGCAACGGTAGTATATCCTGAATCTGCACCGATTGACTGGATTAGGCTGTTGCAGGAACAATGTGTTCCGGCACTGATTTCTCCCCTACATGACAAAGATTTGAATACGGACGGCACATTAAAGAAAGAGCATTTTCATGTAATGATACTTTTTGACGGCGTAAAGACAAGCGAACAGGCACAAGAAGTATTTTCAGTCATTGGCGGCGTAGGAATTGAGCCGATTAAGTGTGCAAGGGCGTATGCGCGTTATCTGTGCCATTTAGACAACCCCGAAAAGGCACAATACGATATGAAAAATGTAATTTCCTGTTCGGGTGCTGATTATCAGACCATGATAAATCTTGCAACGGACAAGTATAGCGCAATCGGGGAAATGATTGAGTTTTGCTTGCAAAATGGCATTGTAAGCTATGCACAGTTACTTTTGTTCGCAAAAGAAAACCGCAATGATTGGTTTCGAGTGTTGTGCGATAACGGTTCGTTGACAATGGTACAATTTTTAAAATCCCATTATTGGGAAATCAGCAAATATGAAAAATAATACAGGAGATTGACATGGAAAAAAACAAAGTACAAGAAAATACAATTCCTGTATGGAAAAGGTACATATTAACAATTACAGAAGCGGCGGAGTATTACCATATAGGAGAAAACAAACTGCGCATGATAGCAGACGAACACCCCGAAGCGGACTTTATCATTATGAACGGCAACCGCATACTAATTAAACGGCAGAAGTTTGAAGAATATTTAGACCGTGCAACGGTGGTATAAATAGCGGTTGGGTATGGAAAGAGACCTCAATTTGTGTTAGTATATTATCACGAGTTTGGGTCTCTTTTTCAGAAAGGAGACAGAATAACCATGAGTGAAAAAAGGAGAGACAAAAGAAACAGGATTTTACACAATGGAGAGACCCAGAGACCAGACGGCAGATACCGTTTTAAGTATACCGACTCGGACGGTAAGGAAAGATGTATTTATAGTTGGCGGTTAGACCATAACGACCCCCACCCGAAAGATAAGCGCAAAGACTTATCGCTTCGGGAAAAGGAGAAACAGATTGAGCAGGATATGTTTAATCAGATTGTATCAAACGGCGGCAACTATACGGTGCTGTCATTGGTGGAAAAATATGTTTCCCTAAAAATAGGCGTAAGGCATAACACCAAAGCGGGATATAAAACCGTTATAAACATCTTGAAGAAAGACCCTTTCGGAGATAAGCGGATTGACAAAGTAAAGCTGTCTGACGCAAAGGCGTGGCTGATTAAATTACAGCAAGTGGACGGACGGGGGTACAGTTCCATTCATACGATTAGGGGCGTACTAAGACCAGCATTTCAAATGGCAGAAAATGACGATTTGATTCGCAAAAATCCATTCCAGTTTGAGTTAGCCACGGTCATTGTAAACGACAGTGTGACAAGGGAAGCCGTCACAAGAAAACAGCAAAGGGAATATTTGAGATTTATTCAAGAGGACAAACATTTTTGCAGATACTATGACGGTATCTTTATCCTGTTCCATACAGGCTTGCGCATATCAGAATTTTGCGGTCTGACGATTGCGGATATTGATTTCAAGAAAAAGCGTATTCGTGTCAATCATCAGCTACAGCGCACAAGCCAGATGGAGTATGTGATAGAAGCGCCCAAGACAGAAAAGGGGATTCGCTATGTACCTATGACAGAAGAAGTGGCAGAGTGTTTCCGAAGAATCATCAAGAACCGGACTGCCCCGAAAATAGAGCCGATTATTAGAGGATATACAGGATTTTTATTCTTGGATAAGAATGAGAAGCCTATGGTTGCCCTGCATTGGGAAAAATACATGCAACATATCCTTGAAAAGTATAACGGTATATACAAGGTGCAAATGCCGAAAATTACCCCTCACGTTTGCCGGCACACATTCTGTTCCAACATGGCAAAAAGCGGAATGAACCCGAAAACCTTACAGTACATCATGGGGCATTCTGACATAAGCGTTACCTTAAACACTTATACCCATGTGGATTTTGAGGACGCGCAGAGCGAGTTACAGCGCGTAGTGGGCGAGTAAAAAGGCAAGGGGTAAAATGAAATAATTTACCCCTTATTTTACCCCTTTTGCAGAAGAAAACCTAAGAAAATATGTGACAATCTAAGAAAAAATGTTTGAAATCAAGAACAATGAAAACGGCTACAAGCCTTGAAAATACAGGAAATAAAGGAGTTTTAGCGTTATGATAAAAATATTATTTGTTTGCCACGGCAACATCTGCCGTTCCACCATGGCCGAGAGCGTCATGACTTACCTGGTGTCCAAACGCCACCTCTCAGACCAATTCCAGATCGCCTCTGCGGCCACCAGCCGCGAAGAGATCGGTAACGGTCCGCACTACGGTACAGTAGGCAAATTAAGAGCCGTAGGAATCCCTGTTGTTCCGCATCGTGCCGTACAGATGACAAAGCAGGACTACGACAAATACGATTACCTGATCGGCATGGATGATGCCAATATCCGTAACATGACAAGGATTGCAGGAGGCGATCCGGAGCACAAGATTCATAAGCTCTTAGAGTATGCCGGCAGCAGCAGAGCGATTGCTGACCCGTGGTATACGGGAGAATTTGATGTGACTTATGATGATGTTCTGGAAGGGTGTGAAGCACTCCTGGATTTTTTGACCGGAAACGGCGGGAAAATGTAATGGAAAACAGCGCTGAAGGTCGGCTATGCATTTATGATTTTGGGTGATGGGTGACGACACGAAAAGCAGGACAGCAATACCGCCATATAGGAAGTACGTTAAAAAGAACAGCGAGCCAATTAAGGCAGACTGTTCTTTTTATAATGCATTATTATTGTTATGGCTGCAGGAACAGATACGGAAACAGTGATCTGGTTTTTATGAAAATAGTTCTGCCAGGCAGTTTTGGCAAACGGGAAAACTTTTAGATATGATTCAGCATCACTGCGCATAGTATTGTATGAAAAGATAAAGCACGGTATCTGCCAAAATGCCGGCGCAGGTATATTGCGTCTTGTTAGCGCAGACAGGTTGTAAACAGCATCGTAAGCAGGATTGCGATATGCATGGGGATTAGTGTGTATATAGATGAAAGGTTAAAGATGTATTGTTAAAAAGCGGAAGGTTAAAAACAAAAATATCATTTCCGGTAATTTTCGGGCTGTTTTTTTCTATGGGTATAATCTTGAGTATACTTTGCAGTTGCTCCAAATCTGACAAAGTCTCCGTGGTCATATCAAGTTCAACGGCCATGGAGAAACTTGTCGATGTCATTGCGGAGAGCTACAGGGTCAGAAATCCGCAGGTCACTGTCACGGTGGAATATACAGGTTCTTCGGCGGGGATCGAGGCGGTGCTGGCACAGCGGGCAGATATCGGCAGTTCATCCAGAAGGCTGAGCGCACAGGAAAAAGCGCTGGGAGCGGAGGAAACGGTAGTGGCCATTGACGGAATCGTGGTGATCGCAAACGTATCAAATTTTTCTGGTGAGGATACCGGTTTGGGGATATGTGAAATTTCCGGTGACACCGATAGCGGGGATATATGGAATCATTTGGATGATTTAGATAATTTTGAAGGGATAAATACACTGACTACGGAGCAGTTATGCGGTATCTATACCGGAAAGATCAGGAACTGGCGGGAAGTGGGCGGTGAGGATCAGGTGATTGTGGTGGTGGGAAGGGAAGCGGGAAGCGGAACCAGGGATACTTTCGAGGAAATGCTTGAATTGGGGGATCAGTGTGCTTATGCCAATGAACTGGATTCCACAGGGGCAGTGCTGGCACGGGTGGCCTCCACGCCGGGAGCCATAGGCTATGTCTCAAGGGATGTTTTGAATGATGCCGGCTATGGGATTCGAATCCTGGCGGTGGACGGCTGTATGCCTACGGATGCCAATATAGCGGATGGAAGTTATCAGCTGACCAGACCGTTTCTGATGGTGACAAAAGGGCCTGTCCGTGAGCAGAAAAAAGAGGTACAGGAGTTGTTTGCCTATCTTCGTTCGGAAGAGGGAAGAGAGCTTATCAGATCTGTCGGACTGATTGTGCCGGGGGAATGAGGTGTTTTCTGGCAGCAGGAACAGGATGGGGTTTCTGTCCGCGTGCTGCTTGCCACAAACTCGTTTAATGCGACGTCTCAACATAGTTGAGACAAAAGCAGCGCAGAAATGGAGAAAATTATGAGTCAAAAAGCTGTGAGAATCGTAAGGCCTGTGTCATTAATATCTTCCAGGTCATCTGCGCCGGCTGCCGCACGCCGGATCGAGGATGCAGCACAGGCTGTTTTTACGTTATGCGCTTTTTCCTCTATATTTGCGGTGTCTGCGATAACTTTATATATGATTGCAAACGGATTACCGGCCTTATATAAGTTAGGAATCAGGGAGATTTTATTTTCTTCTGTATGGAAACCTACGGCGCAGGTGCCGGCTTTCGGGATTTTGTATATTGTTCTGACTTCGATTGCGGGTACGGTTATGGCTGTTTTGATCGGAGCGCCGCCGGCAGTCCTGACAGCGGTTTTCCTGGCGGAAGCGGCACCTGAGCCTCTGGCGGCAGTGGTGCGTCCGGCGGTGGAACTGCTGGCGGGGATTCCTTCGGTGATTTACGGTCTGCTGGGGGTTATGGTATTGAATCCGCTGGTCTACAAATGGGAGCGCATACTTTTCCGGGACTCGGAGACTCATCAGTTTACCGGCGGTGCAAACCTGCTGTCTGCTGTTTTGGTACTTGCGGTCATGATCCTGCCTACGGTGATCAATATCAGCGAGGCGGCCATCAAGGCCGTTCCACAGCAGCTTAAAGATTCCTCTCTTGCCCTTGGTGCATCCCGTATGCAGACTGTTTTTACGGTGATTCTGCCGGCGGCAAAGCCGGGGATCATCACAGCGGTGGTGCTGGGAACGGGGCGTGCCATCGGGGAGGCCATGGCAATTAATCTGGTATCCGGCGGTTCCGTGAACATGCCTTTTCCTTTTTGTTCGGTCAGGTTTCTGACCACCGCCATCGTCAGCGAGATGGGGTATGCCGCCGGTCTGCACCGGCAGGTTTTGTTTACCATCGGGATGGTGCTGTTTGGTTTTATCATGGTGATCAATTTGATTCTGAACCGGATTTTAAAAAAGAGGTGATCTGAGGGATGTTTCGAAAGCTTGCGGACGGTGCTGCACTGGCGGCAATCTATCTGTCAGCCTTTTTTTCGGTGATTCTGCTGTCGGTGATCCTTGCTTATGTGCTGGCAAAAGGGATTCCGGCAGTGAGGTGGTCTTTTCTTACGACGGTGACCAGTGTGCTCCGTGGAACGGTGGGAATCGCGGGAAATCTTGTAAACACGGTTTATATGGTTGTGTTGACGCTCGGCATTGCTGTACCTGTGGGAATCGGATCGGCGGTCTGGCTGAACGAGTATGCCGGGCGCGGGAAGGCCGTAGAGGCGATCGAGTTTGCCATGGAGACGCTGGCAGCGATACCGTCTGTTGTCTTCGGGCTTTTCGGTATGGTCTTTTTTGGTACCACATTGGGGTTTGGCTATTCGCTTCTTACAGGTGCGCTGACACTGACTTTGATGGTTGTGCCGCTGATCACAAGGAATACACAGGAGGCGCTTCGGGCTGTGCCGGAAACTTACCGGACTGGTGCGGCAGGCATGGGCGCCGGTAAATGGTATATGATCCGTACGATATTGCTGCCTGCCGCTGCACCGGGCATTGTGACGGGGATCATTCTTGCGGTGGGACGTATTGCAGGGGAATCGGCCGCGCTTTTGTTGACGGCGGGCAGCGGGTATCTGCTGCCGGAATCAGGAAGGGGGATTCTACGCAAGGTCATGGAATCCGGCGGTACATTAGCTGTCCAGATGTACCTGAGTATGTCGAAGGCAGAGTACGATACGGTCTTCGGGATAGCGGTGGTGCTGCTGTGTCTTGTTTTCGTCCTTAACTTCCTTACACATGTATTGTTAAAAAGAACAGGCGGAAGGGGCAGGCATAAATGATATCGAAAATGCAGAGGAAATGGCATCCATGAGCGACATCAAAAAAGGGAGAGCCAGGCATGATCAGCATCAAAATGAGAATGGAAGGAGAGCCTGTGGATGCTATTAAAATCAGAACGGACAGCTTAAATCTATACTATGGCAGCGGCCGCTCAGGCGGCATCCACACACTCAAAAATATCAGTCTTGAGATCCGCGCCAATGCGGTTACGGCATTGATCGGGCCTTCCGGATGCGGCAAATCCACTTTTCTCAAGACATTGAACCGGATGAATGATCTGATTCCGGGAGTGAGGATCACAGGGGGTGTCTATCTGGACAATGAGGATATTTACGGCGGTCAGGTTGATGTCACGGAGCTTCGCAAAAGGGTGGGCATGGTTTTTCAGCAGCCAAATCCTTTTCCCATGAGTATTTACGACAATATTGCCTATGGTCCGAGGGTGCATGGAATCAGAGACAAGGACCTGCTGGACGGGCTGGTGGAAAGCAGTCTGCAGGCGGCGGCACTGTGGGAAGAGGTGAAAGACCGGCTGCGGAAGTCTGCCCTGGGGTTGTCCGGCGGGCAGCAGCAGCGGCTTTGCATTGCCAGGGCGCTTGCTGTGGAGCCGGAAGTGCTTTTGCTGGATGAGCCTGCCTCGGCGCTGGATCCTGTTTCGACGATGCGGGTGGAGGAGTTGATGCTGCGGTTAAAAAGGAAATATACGGTGGCGGTGGTGACTCATAACATGCAGCAGGCGGTCCGGGTGGCAGACGATGCGGCTTTTTTCCTGAGCGGAGAACTTGTGGAGGCCGGCCCGGCGCACAGCCTTTTTTCCCGCCCGAAAAAAAGAAAGACAAGGGACTATATCAATGGCAGGTTTGGATAGCATTTTACCTGTTTTTTACAAAATTTTTACCGTACTGTGATAGTGACGGGGATAAATTCATGATAATTTCAAACCATAATAAAGTATCTGACAAACCGTCGGGACAGGGAACACAAAGAAACAGGCTTCCCGAAGTGTTTCTTAAGGTTACGGAGAATGACCGGATAACGGGAAGGATCCGCAGTGATTTGCGGGAATGCGGATTACAGCTACGGTGGTCAGAAGAGGAAGAACATGGTTAGATGGAAAAGGTCTCATGGGGTCTCAGGAGATACGAAGAGGCAATGACATGAGCAGGCTGGAGGTTGTCATGGATTTTTTTGATGTACTGTCAATGGCGGGTGGACTTGCACTGTTTCTGTACGGTATGCATGTGCTTGGGGAAGGATTGTCGAAAGCCAGCGGCGGAAGACTGGAACGGATTCTGGAAAAGCTTACTTACAGCAAATGGCGCGCGGTACTGCTGGGAGCCGGTGTGACGGCGGTGATCCAGTCCTCATCGGCCGCGACGGTGATGGTGGTGGGATTTGTAAATTCCGGCATTATGAAGTTGTCCCAGGCTATCGGTATCATCATGGGAGCCAATGTGGGAACCACAATTACTTCGTGGATTTTAAGTCTGACGGGGATCGAGAGTGACAATTTTCTGATACAACTGCTGAAACCTACCGCATTTTCCCAGATCTTTGCATTGGTGGGCGTAGCATTTCTTCTTTTTTCCAAAAAGGACAGGCATAGAAATGCGGCAACGATTCTGATTGGATTTGCGGTATTGATGTTCGGCATGGACACCATGTCAGCGGCGGTCAAACCGTTGGCAGAGGTACCGGAGTTTACCAACATTCTGCTTTGGTTTTCCAACCCGGTTGCGGGGCTTATTGCAGGCATGATTCTGACGGCGGTAATCCAGAGTTCTTCGGCATCTGTGGGAATTCTTCAGGCGCTGTGTGTCACCGGTGCGGTGTCCTATGGTACGGCGCTGCCTATTATCATGGGACAGAATGTGGGCACTTGTGTGACGGCGCTTTTATCTTCCGTCGGGGCATCCAAGAACGCCAGACGGGCGGCCATCGTACACTTATATTTTAATGTGATCGGGACAGTGGTGTTTATGGCCGGTTTCTACATGCTGGACGGGGTGTTGAATTTTGGCTTTTTGCATGAGGCAGCGGGGCCCTTTGGGATTGCGGTGATCCATACGGTATTTAATGTGTTTGCAACCTGTATTCTTCTGCCTTTTTCGGAAGGGTTGGAGAAGCTTGCTTATCTGACCATCCGTGAAGATGATTCGGAAAATATGCGCATACGGCATATTGATGAGGATATCAAGATGCTGGACAGCCGGTTCATGAACAATCCCGCACTGGCCATGGAGCAGTGCCGCAGGGTGATTTATCATATGGCGGATACGGTGCGGGAGTCCTGCGGGAAGTCGGCAGAGCTGTTGCACAATTACACCCAGGAAAAGGCGGAAAGTATCTGGCAGATGGAAAAGGATGCGGACCGTTATGAGGATGTGCTGGGGACTTATCTGATGAAGCTTACAGGCCGGGATCTGTCGGAGAAGGACAGCCGGGCGCTGACACTGTATCTGAATGCGATCGGGGAATTTGAGAGAATATCGGATCATGCGGCAGGCATTGCGTCAGCTTACGGGAAAATGCGTGAAAAGGAACAGGTTTTTTCTAGCAAAGCGCAGGAAGAACTGACTGTGTTTTCCCGTGCAGTGGTCAGGATGACGGAGGTTTCCTGCCAGATTTTTCAGGAGGAAGACACAGAACTGATCCATGAGGTTGAGGCACTTCGGGTGGTGGTTGAGGAGCTTGCCCGGGCGGTGCGCAAGAGGCATGTGAAGCGTCTGAGAAAGGGAAAATGCACCATTGAGCTGGGTTTCCTGTTGTCGGATATCGTGACGGGGTATGAGAGGATCACGGCCCACTGCGGGCATATAGCCGCCGGTATCGTGCAGGTACGGGATGACTCACTGGAAATGCATAATTATAATCAGGAGATCCGGGAGAGCAATATGGAAGAATATAAAGATCTGTATGAGAAATTTACGGAGGAATATGCTCTTCCGTGAGGCAGTGGTTTTATGTTATAATTTCGATAGTATTTCAGCATTATGTTATTAGCGGATGTGTAAAATGCTGTGTCGGGGCGTTTTGCGGGGATCAATAATTAAGTGGGATATATGCTATGATTTATATTGTGGAAGATGACAAAAACATCAGTGAAATAGAGAGCTTTGCTTTGAAAAACAGCGGCTATGAGGTGGCGGTGTATGAGAGTGCGGGCGCTTTTGAACAGGCTGTGAAGGAGCGGATGCCCAGGCTGGTCCTGCTGGATATTATGTTGCCAGACGAGAGCGGGCTGACGGTAGTTGACAAGCTGCGCAGAGATCCTCTTACAGAGAAAATTCCGATCATTCTCGTGACGGCAAAGACATCGGAACTTGATAAGGTGAAGGGCTTTGATCTGGGTGCCGATGATTATATTACCAAACCCTTCGGTGTGATGGAACTGATTTCAAGAGTGAAGGCGCTCCTGCGGCGGAGCGGGGAGCAGCAGGCGGAAAAGTGCCTGTGTATCGGAAACCTTCTGCTGGATGATGAAAGACATACGGTGACTGTGGAGGGCGGTCATTGTGAATTGACATACAAAGAATATGAACTTTTAAAGCTGCTGATGCAGCGGGCGGGTATCGTGACCCGGCGCGAGGATATTCTGAATCATGTGTGGGGGACGTCCTTTCAGGGAGAGTCCAGAACACTGGATATGCATATTAAGACACTGCGGCAGAAGCTGGGCCCGGCGGGAGAGATGGTCAAGACGGTGCGTGGTGTGGGATATATGCTGGAAAATAATGGCATGTCCGGTGAAAGAGATGCACTGATTTGACCTTCGGATGTTTACCAGGAAGGATTCCGGGCACTGTTTCAAAATCAGGATTACAGACAGGATAGTTACAGGTGAAAAAGAAAATCAATCGACAACTGATATTCATATCTGTTCTGGCGGTCGGTATTACGTTATTGATGATGGCGGCTGTTTTCTATCGGATTTTTCAGATACAGGTCATAGAAGATCTGCGTCTGTTTACCCATGCCCTGGCACAGAGCGGCGAGACGGAACTTGTAATGTTAAGTGCCGACAGAATGGAGGAAAAAGCGCAAGAAGAGGTTTCAGGCACGGCTGAACCGGAAAAAGAAATGTCGGAAGCCAATGTGTCAGAAGCAGACAAAGCTGACAGAATCGGGGACAGTGTGCGGATCACATTGATCAGTGCCGCGGGGCAGGTGCTTTATGACAGCAATGCGTCCACCGGAGGCATGGATAATCACGCCGAGAGGCCGGAGGTACGGGATGCGCTTAAAAACGGCGAGGGATACTCTATCAGACAGTCTTCTACCATGCGGAAAAATACTTTTTATTATACTATGCGTCTGGAAGACGGGAATGTGCTTCGTGTGGCCCGTGAGGCGCACAGCCTGTGGAGCATTCTTTACAGATCTGTGCCGGCTCTTATGGCAGCGGTCTGTGCGCTGCTGGCGCTGTGCATGTTTTTATCCCATTATCTTACGAAGAGCCTTTTGATGCCTATTGAGCGGATGGCGGCGGATATGGACTGCATGGAAGAACAGGATGTGTATGAGGAACTGAGACCTTTTTCACGTACCATCAGACGACAGCATGAGGCGATCTTAAAGAATGCTGATGTGCGGCAGGAATTCAGCGCCAATGTATCCCATGAACTGAAAACGCCGCTGACAGCCATATCCGGATATTCAGAACTGATTGGAAACGGCATGGCATCGGGACCGGATGTGCTGCGGTTTGCGGCAGAGATCCACAAGAGCGCAAACAGGCTGTTAATGCTGATCGACGATACCATACGGCTTTCGGAACTGGACACATCGGATAAGCAGATTCCTTTTGAAAAGATAGATTTGTATGTAATTGTGAAAAATTGTGCGGAAATGCTGCAGTTTAAGGCAGAGGAACGGAATGTGCAGCTGACAGTGGATGGTGGTGCGTGTGTGATAGAAGGTGACCGGCAGATGCTTGAGGAACTGGTCTATAATCTGTGTGATAATGCAGTCTGCTATAATAATCCGGGCGGAAGCGTTATGATCACAGTGAGGCGGGAAGAAGGGAAAAAGATGCTCCGGGTAAAGGATACAGGAATCGGCATACCGGAGGAACATCAGGAACGGATTTTCGAGCGGTTTTACAGAGTTGACAAGAGCCGGTCCAAGTCCACCGGCGGCACCGGGCTGGGCCTGGCCATCGTGAAGCATATCGTGGCGGTACATCATGCGCAGATGACGCTTTACAGCGAGCCGGGGAAGGGGACGGAGATCGGGATCGTATTCGAATAACCGCAAATTTTTTCTTGCACTGTAACAATTAATATATTAAAGTATACTACAGTAGCTATAACAGCAGAAGAAGGCAATAAACAGCTGTTTTTGTGCATAGAATACTGTGTAAATGTGTGAGAGGAGAGTGGAGTTATGTGGACAAGGGCGGAATTGAAAGAGAACGCGAGAAACTTTTTTCAATTTAATTACTGGAAAATGGTGCTGGTAGGGATGGTGCTTGCATTTGTCAACGGCAGTGTTACATCTGTGGGCAATTCTTCGGTGCGTAATGCGGCACAGTCTGATTATTACAGGTATATGCCGCCGTCATTTCTGTTTAGTATGCTGGTGATGTTTTCCATTTTTACAGTGCTGGCTCTGGGTGCTACCATTTTTTTGTTTCATCCGCTGGAAATAGGTGCGCAGCGTTTCTTTGTGGTCAGCCATTACCAGAAAGCTGAACTGGGAGAACTGGGATATGGATTCAGCCATTCCTACATGAACATTGTAAAGACGATGTTCTTGAAACAATTGTATATCTTTCTCTGGACGCTGCTGTTTATTGTGCCGGGGATCATCAAGGGATATGAGTACCGTATGATTCCTTATATACTGGCAGAGAATCCGGAAATCAGTTCCAGAGAAGCATTTGACATGAGCAGACAGATGATGGACGGTAACAAATGGGCGGCGTTTGTGCTGGATCTTTCCTTCCTGGGATGGATGATCCTGAGCGTATTCACCTGCGGCATTCTTGCGATTTTCTATGTGAATCCCTATGTTTCCATGACTGGTGCTGAACTTTATGTGGCATTGAAGGAAATCACATTCGGCGGACGGGGCCAGGGTTGGGATGGCCAGGGGTATCAGAACAATCAGAGCTATCAGAACGGCTGGAATGGCCAGGGATATCAGAATGACCAGAGTTATCAGAACGGCTGGGACGGTCAGGGATATCAGAACAGCCAGAGTTATCAGAACGGCTGGGACGGTCAGGGATATCAGAACAGCCAGAGTTATCAGAACGGCTGGGATGGCCAGGGCTATCAGACTGGTCAGAGCAATCAGAATGGCTGGGACGGTCAGGCATATCAGAATGACCAGAATTATCAGAACAACGTGGACAGTTATACTTACCAGAACGGCGGGGATAACCAGATATAATAATCTAAATATAAAAAGGCTCTGTCTGTGCGGCAGGGTCTTTTACATTTCAGTGTTCCGCTTTGTATATGAAATAATTATCCTGTGCCGGTGTATTAGAAGGGAACGATTTGTTGTACGGGCAATCATATATCAAAAGTGTATTTTTAGTCTTGAATTAGCATACAGATCGGCTTTATACTTATTAAGAAAATGATACATTTAACCGATAATATTTATAGAATTGTGAATAACAGCAATTAAGAAATGCGGATAATTAAATTATCTGAAAGACTAATCGGAACCGGCGGAATTTTTTCAGACGGGTAAAAAGGAGTTTGCCCGTAGAAAACAGGGAGGTTTTTTTATGGTAATCAAAGCTAACGGAAATGAGAATCAGGTGATCAGCGTCAGCAGTGCGGCGAGAGCGAGAGCAGAAGAGAGAGCGGCCGGACGTGCAGGCGGGAAAGAGCAGCAAAGCGGCAGGAAGACGATTTTTGCAGGAGATCTGGGACTTCAGCAGGATATGCTCACTCAGCGGAAAATGCGTGCTCAGAAGCAGGCGCTGAAGATGGTACAAAATGCCTGGGATGGTGACCGGAAGATTGACGGCAATGTTGCGGAGATGAAGGATAAACTGGTGCAGCTTCGGCAGGAGATGGCTGATAATCTGGATGTGATTGCTGAAGGAGATGCACAGAAGGAAGCGCTCCGGCAGGAATATGATGTGGAGATGGACTCTCAGGAGCAGAAAGATCTTGAACTGTTGGAGAAAGAGGCTGACTATATGAGAGGGCTTGGTGTAACGCTTACGGAAGAAGAGGAGAAACGCCTTGAAGAATTAAAGAAACAGCCGCTGACAGAATATCAGCAGAGATGTATGACGATAGACAGCTATCAGGGAGAGGTTGAGCGCAGGAATCGCACGATCAATGACCAAATTGTGGGATACAATGGGGCTGTCCGCGAAACCAGGCTGGAGAGGCTGAAATATCATGAAATGGTGGATGGGCAGAAGAAGGCGGATAAAGTGATGGCGGCGGCGAGCAAGGAGGCCATCGGCCTGCTTATGGATGAGGCCAAGGATCATGTGGACGAGGAACTGGAAGAAACCAGAGAGGAAGCCAAGGAGAAAGCAGAGGAGAAGGCAGAGCAGGAAAAGAAGATCGATGAGAGAAAAGAGTCCCAGGAGGAAGTGGAAGTCAGAATAGAAGAGAACCGCCGGAAAAATGAGGAGCAGGAAGAGCTTCGCAAGGATGCGGAAGAGCGTTCCAGAGAGGATGCGGATCTTCTGGAAGATATGGTGGATGCCGGCATGGGTGGTGTCGGTTCGACTTCTGATGTGCAGTCTGACATCAAGAACATGCTTCACAAGATGAAGCTTCTGGAAGAAGACCTTAAAGGAAGTATAGTAGACGACGAAGTGTAAAGTTTATGTTGTTTGGCCGAGATATAAAATGTGTACGGGAAAGCCGCGTTACAGTGTGCTTTCCCGTTTGTTGCAATAAACCGGGCCGGTCCGCTCCTGACAGAGAGCTGGGCCGTTTGTTACAAAAAAGACGTATTTTATGACATGTAAAAGAATAAAATGAATCTTTCTGCCGATATAATAACAGAATGGTGGTTTACACTGATAACTGACTGAGGATATGAGGGGAACATGAGAGTTGCGATTTGCGATGACGAAGTAAGAGGGAGAGAAAGGATTCGAACCTTACTTGAGAAGGAATTTTCTCAGGCACAGACAAGTGAGTTTGATTCAGGGATGAAGTTGATTGAAAATGTAGAAGACGGGTATTGTCCGGATATCGTTCTTCTTGATATAGCAATGGAAGGAATGGATGGCATGGAGACCGCGAAACGGTTGAGAGAACTGTCAGATGCTATTCTGATCTTCGTGACGGGAGTAAAAGAACAGGTTTTTGATGCTTTTGATGTGGGAGCATTTCATTATCTGATGAAGCCTATAGACCCGGATAAAATGACAAGTGTTCTGAAACGGGCCGTGCAGGAGATTGAGAAGAAGAACACGGCACCCAGATACCTGTTAGTCAAGGCGGAAGGAAGCCACCGCAGGATTCCGGTGGAAGACATTCTTTATGTGGAGAACAGCGGCCGCAAAGTAATCCTGCATATGAAGGCGGAAACTCTGGAATATTATGAGCGGATGAACCATTTGGAGGAAGTGCTGGGAGAAGGGTTCTATCGCTGCCACAGGGGTTATCTGGTGGCGCTTTCAGCAGTCAGCGGCTACGATCATGAAAGCATTACAGTGGCATCGGGAGACAGGATTTATCTGGCAAAACAAAAGTACAGTGATTTTGTGAAGATTTACTGCAGGTTTCTGAAGGAGTAGGCCTATGATGACAGTTTTGCTTGATCTGGCGGAATATTTGGCGCAGGCGGCGCTTTTGCTGTTTTTTTGCAGAGACAGTATCATATTAAAGGAAAAGTATCGTTCCGTCGGAAGGGTACTTTTTTTCTTACAGGCATTTCTGGTGAGCTTCTGGCTTTCACAGTCTATGTGGGTGAACAGGCTGTTGTATAAGGAAACGTCGGGAGAAATGAGTAACAGCAGTTATAGTATTGTGAAAATTGCAGTTATATTTGGATGCAGTTTTCTGGTAATGGATTTTCTGTATCAGGGCAGAAGGCTGGCAAAGATCTATCTGCTTCTTGTATTTTATACGGTGCGTGAGATGACCCGGTTTATGCTGCACAGCGTATGGTCGCTTCTGGTTGCCGGTTGTCTGGATTCCATCATTGAAAAGGTGCTGGCTCAGGATATGAAAGTGGAGGAGTTTTATGTGCAGATGCAGAAGGTTCAATGGGGTGGCACTGTACTGTTCTCGGCCGGCTGTCTGCTTTTAATGTATGTGGTGCTTCGGCTGTACCGGCGTTATCTGACCGGAGTGGTGACGGAACTGAGCAGCCAGGGACTGTGGTTTTTGATGCTGACGCCGGTGATCGGGATGGCCTTTGATGTATTGTGGCGGATAACGTTTTTCAGCAGGATGGGGACTGAGGTGGAATTCCTGTATGAAAAACATGAAAGTATGTATGTGATAGTGCCTGTTATCGCACTATTATGTCTGATCTGTACGGTCTTCAGCAGGAAGATCTACAGCGAGTTGATGCGTTCCGAGGAACAGAAAAATAATCTTATGTTTTATAAACAGCAGCTTTCAGACATGACCGATCATGTCAGGGAACTGGAACAGCTTTATGACGGAATTCGAGGTATGCGCCATGACATCAATAATTATGTGGCTGATATGGAACAACTGATGCAGGCCAGTGTGAAAAGCGGACAGATGCCGGAACAGGTAAGGCGGGAAGCAGAACAGTATCTGCAGAACATGCAGCGGGCAGCTTCCGGGCTTTCGCTTCAATTCAGCACCGGAAATCCTGTAACGGATGTTATTTTAAATCGGAAGGGACAGATATGCCATCAGGAGAAGATACGTATGGAAGGAGATCTGCTCTATCCGGAGAACCTGGACATTGAAGCATTTGATTTGGGGATTTTGTTAAATAACGCATTGGATAATGCCATTGAAGCGTGCAGGAAAGTGCCGGAAGCAGACGGCCGGATCATCTGTTTCAGAGGCTATGTGAAGGGAAAAATGTTTTTTCTGGTGATAGAAAACACATGTAATGTTAACTACCTGCAGGTGGAGAAGGGTGAACTGCGGTCCACGAAGGAAGATCAGCGCATTCACGGACTGGGCATGAGCAATATGCGAAGCTGTGCGGAGAAATATTACGGTATTATGCAGTACGAGGTGAAAGACAACGAGGAAGAAGGAGGCAGGTTCATTTTGACGATTATGCTGCAGGGAAAGCCTGACTGCAATCGACCCGTGAATCATAACGTGAATCATAAAGCGATAGAACAGTAACAACTTTATGACTAAAACAGAACGATTGGTTACAAATGTCTTTATTCTTCGGAACAGATTACGATATAATGATTGAAGGTAATGAGATGCCGCTGTCTGAGCTGCATTTTGCACGTGATCAGGCATGATGCGGAACACAACAGCAGGATACCTTCATATTGTGCAGACAGAAGGGAGAGGTCATATGAGAGTCACAAGAAATTACATGAGTGCATTGCTAAACGGGAATAACGGGGTGAATGGTACGTCTTCTCTACTGCAGCGTGCCTTGAGCAGAAGCAGCAAGAGTAAGAGAAGCAGCAGAAACGCACTGCTGACTGCAACCAAGAATAATAATGCTTACAGCAATCTGGTGAAAAATTCGGCCGGTACGGAGAAGTTATATCAGAATATGAAATATCATGCAGAACAGGTTATGGATTATGCAGATCGCCTGACGGACAAGAGTGATACTTCTCTTTTTGCTAAAGCAAAAGAAAGCGGGAAGACCGACGAAATTGTGTCCAGCGTGAAGGGATTTGTGGGGCAGTATAATAAAATGATTGGGAATCTTAAGGAATCAGGCTCAAGAACAGAAGAAGTTTATCTGCATCAATTCAACAGCATGTCCAGTCTGAGCAGTTCTGAACTGGCTTCCTGTGGTGTGAAGAGGAACAGCGACGGAACGTTAAGCGTGGATGATAAGAAGCTTGCAGAGACTGATTTGGAGACGCTTGAGAAGGTATGGCATGGCAGCGGCAGTTTTGCGGGAAGGGCGTCTCTCTGGGCAGATTCTGTGGAATCAACAGCGGAGCGGAGTATGAAGGCGGAAGCCAGCACGGCTTACAGTAATTTGTTTAACGGTTACGGCAGCCGTGGAAATTATTTTAACTTTTTCTCGTAAGCGGCTTTATATTTTTATACAAATTTAACAATACGTTTATTGTTTTCGAGTCCTTTCCGAGCTATAGTAACAGTATGCAGCGATCAGGCGGCTTTCCCCAGTGATGTGTCCAGGGGATACAGAACATGGCTTCCGCTGTCCGGGGATGCGTCTGACCGGTACATGCCATGTGTATGTGCATGGCGATGAAACGAATAAGCTTTCATGGAGGACAAAAGAAGAGAATGAGTGTAAATCCCTTTTTCCCATTGGATGATATGGGTGCGGGAACAGAACAGGCAGAGATGATGGTGTTTCCGCAGGTGGATAAATCAATTTATGACCGTCGCAAGAAGATGGTAGGTACTGTAGTGGATTACAAGGAGATGCGTATGCGGTACAGCTGCGCGATCAAGGAAGTAAGGACGAAGTTTGATGTGCTGAATTCGGAGTTTAATGTGCGGTATCAGCGCAATCCGATCACATCCATCAGTTCCAGACTGAAGAGCAGTACCAGCATTATGAACAAGCTTGCACGCAAGCAGCTTGATTTTACGTTGGAGAACGTGGAGAACAATCTTTATGATGTGGCCGGAATACGGGTCGTATGCTCTTATGTCGATGATATTTATGTGCTGGCGCAGGCGCTGGCGAAGCAGGATGACATCACGGTGATCAAAGAGAAAGACTATATCAAGCACCCGAAGCCCAATGGATACCGCAGTTATCATATGATCGTGAGCGTGCCGGTGTTTTTCTCGGACCAGACAAGAGATATGGCGGTGGAGGTTCAGATTCGAACCATTGCGATGGATTTCTGGGCCAGTCTGGAACATCAGCTCAAATATAAGCAGGAAGTACCGAATCAGCGGGAGATCGTGGAGAAGCTGACAGAATGTGCCCACCAGATTGCGGATATTGATCAGCAGATGTGGCAGGTGCGCAGGCAGATTGAGCTTTCAGAAGATATTCCAACGGAAGAAGAAATCCTGATGGAGAAACTGAGCAGAATAGATATTGCGATCAGTGAATAAGGACAGATAAAAAAAGTAATTTGCTTCGCAAATAACTTTGCGAGCTCCGCTTCGCGGACTCGAATAAGCGGGGGAATTTCCCATACCATAAAAAAAGTAATTTGCTTCGCAAATAACTTTGCGAGTTCCGCTTCGCGGACTCGAATAAGCGGGGGAATTTCCCATACCGTAAAAAAAGTAATTTGCTTCGCAAATAACTTTGCGAGTTCCGCTTCGCGGACTCGAATAAGCGGAGGAATTTCCTGTACCGTAAATATAGAAGACCGCCTTCCTGTGTATGGAGAGCGGTCTTCTTTGTCACGTCCGGTTAGTTCTTTGCATTCACTTCTTCAAAAGTCTTCACGAGCTTAGTGTCAGGTGCTGCTGTCAGAAGCGATACGATCACATTTACTGCCAGCGCGATCAGGAAAGCGGGAAGCAGCTCATAGATGGCGAAAATGCCGCCCAGCGTTGCAATACCGTATTTCCAGACAAAAACCATGATGCCGCCGGCGATCATACCGGCAAGTGCCCCCTGTCTGTTGGAGCGTTTCCAGAACAGCGCCAGCAGAACTACAGGACCGAAGGCAGCGCCGAAACCGGCCCATGCAAAGGACACGATCTTGAAAATGGAACTGTCAGGATTCTGGGCGATCACTACGGCGATCAGGGAAATAACGATGACCGTGATCCGTGCAATGAGAAGGGAAACCTTCGTATCCAGCTTCTTTTTACCGAAATCCTGTACCAGATTCTGGGAGATACTGGAAGCAGCCGCCAGAAGCTGTGAATCGGCGGTTGACATTGTTGCCGCCAGTATGCCAGCGAGAATAACACCTGCAATCAATGCGGGAATCACCCCGTGAGTACTCAGAACGGACGCAATCTGAACGATAACAGTTTCGGAATTATTGCCTTCCAGTGTCGGAATGATGCCGGCCTGTGACATGCTGTATCCGATGACACCGATCAATACGGCGACAGCCATGGAGATGACTACCCATACAGTAGCGATCCGGCGGGAAATCTTCAATTTGTTTTCATCCTCGATGGCCATGAATCTGAGCAGGATGTGAGGCATACCGAAGTAACCCAGTCCCCAGGCCAGTGTGGACACGATCGTGAGTACCGTATAGGGTCTGGCGGATGCGCTGTCCGCAACATAAGTCTGCACCATACTCAGATAGCCGGGAAGTTCCTGGGCATTGGAGATGACTGTGTCGAAGCCGCCGGTTACGACAGCGCCGAAGCCAACAACAATAACAAGTGCTATTGTCATGGTAATGCCCTGAATAAGATCTGTGGTACTTACAGCAAGGAAACCGCCCAGAGTGCAGTACAGCACGATAACTGCCGCGCTGAGCAGCATGGCTGTCATATAATTCATGCCGAACAGTGTGCTGAAAAGCTTGCCGCAGGCAGCGAAGCCGGAAGCTGTATAAGGCACAAAGAAGATCACAATGATCACGGCGGCGATACAGGTCAGGATATGTTTGTCGTCACCGTATCTTCTGGCAAAAAAGTCGGGGATCGTGATGGCCCCCAGTCTGCTGGAATAGCGGCGGATTCTTTTGGAGACGAACAGCCAGTTAAAGTATGTGCCCAGTGCAAGACCAATGGCGGTCCAGCCTACGTCTGCGATACCTGATATATAGGCAAGTCCGGGAAGACCCATCAGCAGATAACTGCTCATGTCGGAGGCTTCTGCGCTCATGGCAGTTACCAGCGGGCCTAATTTCCGGCCGCCAAGATAAAAGTCATCTGCCTGGGTATTCTTCTTGGAATAGGATATGCCGATGAAGATCATGCCCATCAGATAGACAAGGATTGCAATGATAATACAGATTTGCGATGTCATAATTTTTCTCCTCTTTTTCGTGTTGTTTCTTGTTTTTTCCTTTGCCAGTCTATCACAGGCCGGGATGGAATGAAATATGAACTATAGTACAGAATCAATCGTATACGGATAAAACGTTACGGTTTGGCGCTATACATGCCGGTTACTGGACGGTGGTGAATCCGCGCAGGAAAGTGGGCAGCAACGTGCCGGAATATTGATAGAGAGAGTATTCACCGTTGCACAGACACCAATCGTACATGATGGCCCGCTCAAAGAGCGAATATCCTTTCAAGATCTCATTCACAGACAAGTCTGCGCGCAGTTCTCCGCTTTTCTGTCCTGCAATGATGATTCTGCGAAGGAGACTGTAATAAATACGGTCATGATCCAGCAGATGCTTTTCACCGGCGGTTACAAGCTGTGTGGACAGAAGGCGGGACAGAAGATCCAGAGGAACACGGTTTTCGATCATCAGGAAAAGCTCATGGTTCAGATAGACAAGCTGGTCTACGGCGGAAGGATGATCTTCCAGGGATGGAAGCAGTTCCTCGTATTTCCGGTCGAACAGGTACGACAGAGACGAGAGCAGAGCGTCTTTGCTGTCAAAATAATGGTAAAAAGAGCCTTTGGATGTCTCAGAATGTTCTACGATATCATCAATTGTTGTATTCTCATAGCCTTGCTCATAAAAAAGTTCCCAGGCTGATTCTACAATTCGTCCTTTTGTATTCCGGCTGTCTTTTCTGGGCATATTCCCTGTTTCCTCCTGTGATGCATAACATTTAGTCTGTTTCTGGCCGTGTTTTGGTATAACATTAGTATTATATATGGTCTGAAAGCAGTATGCAAGAAAAAGAGAATGTAAAAAGCCGTAAAATGCCGGCTGTTTTATGCATTGTAAGGTTTGACAGAAGGAGACAGAATCGGTAGTATAAGTAGTATGGGAAGATAATAATTTGTACCGGAGCGCCACAAATTTGTTTGTATGGCAAAACTTTGTAAATAAAGTTTGCAAATTTGATATTTGCGGCTTTGTGTTGGCAAAGTTATGCCGTTTGTCGCGTAAACGCTCTGGAATGGAGATTGGTATGAAAAACAGTATGGAAGATCACAGCCGGGCGGCCCAGTCTCTTCCAGGGGCTTTTTTACAGAGAATGGAAAAACTGCTGGGTGCCGAATATGAGGCGTTTCTGGAAAGTTACGGGATGGAACGGCATTACGGGCTGCGTCGTAATCCTCTTAAGGCGGACAGGCAGTCTTTTGAGGAACGGATGCCTTTTGTGCTGGAACCGGTAAGCTGGGCGCAGGAAGGATATTATTACCGGATGGAAGAGCAGCCCGGAAGACATGTGCTGCACGAAGCGGGTGCCTATTATATTCAGGAGCCTTCCGCAATGGCAGTGGCAGAGATTCTGGATCCTCAGCCGGGAGAAATGATTTTGGATCTGTGTGCCGCACCCGGCGGCAAGAGTACCCAGATTGCCGGAAGGATGAAAGGGAAAGGACTGCTGGTGTCCAATGAAATCATTCCCGGACGGGCCAGGATCCTCTCCCAGAATGTGGAGCGTATGGGGATAAGCAACTGTGTGGTATGTAATGAGACGCCACAGCGCATGGCGGTATTTTTTCCGGCCTTTTTTGACAGGATTGTGGTGGATGCACCCTGTTCCGGCGAGGGGATGTTCCGAAAGGATGACACTGCGGTGGCGGAGTGGAGCGAAGACCATGTGTCCATGTGTGCCGCCAGACAGAGGGATATTCTGGAAGAGGCGGCGAAAATGCTGAAACCGGGAGGGACCATTGTCTATTCTACCTGCACCTTTGCACCGGATGAGAATGAAGAGGTGGTCAGCGGATTTTTACAGGAGCATGAGGACTTTTTTGTGGAGAAGGTATCCCATGATGCCACTTTTACACAGGGAAGGCCGGATTGGTGCGTGCATCCGGCGGGAGGGGTGGAACATACGCTTCGGCTGATGCCCCACAGGCTGAAAGGAGAAGGCCATTATATTGCCAGGCTCAGGAAGCGCGGCGAAGGCATGAATCATGTGGAAAGTATGGAAAAATCGAGACTGTCCGGAGCGGAAAGGAAAGACAGGGAGCGGCTGCAGGCATTCCTGACCGGAGAACTTGGGCTGGCCGGGGACTGGCTGGAAAGACGGCATGGTGTGATCCGGCATTTTGGGGAGCAGATTTATCTGGTGCCCGAGGGCATGATTCCCATGGACGGGTTGAAGGTGGTGCGTCCCGGACTGCATTTGGGAACCGACCGGAAGAACAGGATCGAGCCTGCCCATGCATTGGCGATGGCATTGACTATGGAAGAAACAGAGCAGGCGGCGGAACTGACGGAAGAGGAAGCAAAGAGGTATTTTAACGGAGAAAGTCTGACTTTCGGGGGACAGAAAGGGTGGACGCTGCTTGGCTTTCACGGTTACCCGCTGGGATTCGGTAAGGCATCCGGCGGACAGATGAAGAACCATTACCCGAAGGGACTCCGCAGGCAGCTTTAAAACGTACATACATAGAAATCCGGAAGGATATAAATAAAAGAAAGGCAGGAAACAAAAAATGACAGAATGGCTGAAAACAGCGATATTTTATGAGATTTACCCCCAATCATTCAGGGATTCTAACGGGGACGGCATCGGTGACATTAACGGGATGATAGAAAAGTTAGACTACATCAGGGATCTTGGCTGTAACGCGATCTGGATGAATCCCTGTTATGATTCTCCTTTTAAGGATGGAGGATACGATGTGCGGGATTACAGGAAGGTTGCCGAACGCTACGGCACAATAGAGGATCTGCGGCGGCTTTTTGCACAGGTACATGAACGCGGTATGCATATTTTACTGGATCTTGTGCCGGGCCACACTTCGGAGGAGCATCCCTGGTTTGTAGAGAGCTGCAAGACGGAGAGAAATCAATATTCCGACCGCTATATCTGGACAGACTGCTGGTTTCAGCGGGCAGAAGGCTTTCCTTATATTGCAGGAGAATGCGACCGTAACGGAGCCTATATTCTGAATTATTTCAAGTGCCAGCCGGCACTCAATTATGGCTTTTTAAATCCGAAGGAACACTGGCAGAAACCTTTAGACCATCCGGCATGTCTGGAAACAAGGGCGGCAATGCGCGATGTGATGTGCTACTGGATGGAACAGGGCTGTGACGGCTTCCGTGTGGACATGGCGGACTCTCTCGTGAAAAATGATGATGAAACCAAGAGCGGCACATGTCAGGTGTGGAGTGATATCATCGGGCAGGTACAGGAGCAGTATCCTGAGATTGCCCTGGTGTCTGAGTGGAACAATCCCGCTTCGGCCATCGGAAAAGCCGGATTTCAGATGGATTTCTTTCTTGACTGGTTCGGGAACGGCTATAACCTGTTGATGCGTGATTATGATGAGAACGGACGGGACGACAGTTTTTTCAAAAAGGACAGCCGGCGGAGTATCAACGATTTCCTGCAGGAATATCTGCCGAAATACGATGCTGTTAAGAAGAAAGGGTTATACTGCCTGATCACCGGAAATCATGATATGGTTCGTGCGGCTTATAATCTGGAAGAACAGGAACTAAAGCTGGCTTATGCCTTTTTGTTTACCATGCCCGGAGCGCCTTTTCTCTATTACGGCGATGAAATCGGCATGAGATATCAGAAACTGCCCTGTAAGGAAGGCGGTTATACCCGCACGGGATCCCGGACACCGATGCAGTGGGATGACAGCGTGAACCACGGTTTTTCAGAGGCGGATCCATCCTGCCTTTATCTGCCTACAGATGATCGTGCGGATGCGCCTACTGTGGCGGCACAGAAAGAGCGTAAGGATTCCCTTTATCATACGGTACGGGAACTTTTCAGGTTCAGAAAAGAGCACAGCGCGTTTGCACGGCATGACAATCTGGAAATACTCTCTGCGGAGGAAGGCAGGCGGAGCTTTGCATACAGAAGAGACGATCTGGTTATGGTCTGCAATCCCTCGGATCATGTTGAGAGGATTGATGTGAACGTGACAGGAATGAAGGTGGTCTTTGGTATCGGAGCCGCCAGATGGGATCAGAACGGCTGTGTGCCGGAGGCCCAGAGCTTTTTGATTTTTCAAACTGTGACTGAAGAATAAAGATACACAAAAAGGGGCTGCCACATCCATGGTTTTTGATTATGGATGGGCAGCCCCGGTGACTGTTTTTCATGCCGGTGACAAGGTCGGGCGGTCATTTGTGTCTGTTCAGTTCTTTCATGATTGCCAGTATATGCGAAAATGATTCGCAATCCAGTTTCTTTGCCTCATCAACAAATTCTTTCATCAATTCCGGATTGGAGTTGCCCGCGTCAAAAAATTCCTGCGGGGTAATGTTCAAAAATTCACAAATATAGAAAAATGACTGCATGGATGGCAAGGATTTCCTGTTCTCAATTGCATTGATGTAATTGTTTGCCTGTCCTAATGACAATGACATATCGCGTGCAGAGATGCCTTTTTGTGCTCTCAACTCAGCTAATCTGTCGGGGAGAAAATTTTCATACATTAATAATGCCTACACCCTTTCCACAGCTTTACGGGATTGTTAAGCAGTCAGGCTTTGCATATGATCTGTCTGAATCTTCCGGCCTGCATCATATGTAAAGTGTATTTTTAGCAGTGTCCAGTAACGCTATGTTATAGATTGTACATTACATGTATGTTTTATTCGCTAGATTTAATGGGGCATTTTAGTTGACATAAAAGATTTAATCTATTATAATGAAGCATAGTGTTAGTTTGAATTTAGCGAAAAACTGATCAAATGCAAAAGGTCACTTGCGATTTTTCCATAATTTATGCGGGTTCAGGAATATGCCGGAGCTTTACATAACAGGGAGTAATTTACGCAGAGGTAATTTAGATAAATTCTTTTATGGACAATTTAGTTCAACAAACTGAACGAGTTCAGCCGGAATTTGTGACGCCTCGGAATGAGGGGATAAATGGAAAATATTATCGACATACACTGTCATATTTTACCAGGGGTGGATGACGGTTCGGACAGCTTTGAAATGAGTATGCAGATGCTGAAACGTGCAGCGGATGACGGCATATCCGGGATGATCCTGACACCCCATAATAAACCGGGACACCGTCATATGCATTTCTCTCAAATGATGTCTGAGATCAACAAACTGCGAAAGATAATGACGGAAGAAAATATAAAGATAGAGTTGTATCCGGGAAGCGAACTGTATTACCGGAGCGGGATCCGGGAGGAGATTGCGCATGATAAGACAGGGATTCTGGCCGGTTCCCGGTATACGCTTGTGGAATTCAATCCCATAGCGGACTATGATTATATCCGCAACGGGATTTATTCGCTTCTGACGGGCGGATATTATCCCATTCTTGCACATGTAGAACGGTATCGGAACGTTTGCGCCGCAAAATACGGAACAGAGGATCTGATCGAAATGGGCTGCTATATCCAGGTGAATGCCGGCAGCATTATGGGAAAATCCGGCTCGAAAGCAAGACGGTTTGTCAAAAAGTTATTGAAGCAGCGACAGGTTCATTTTGTTGCCACAGACGCACATGATTTAAAGAAAAGACCGCCCGGCCTTTCTGACTGTGCAGATTATATCAGGAAAAAATACGGTGAGGACTACAGCATAAAACTGTTCTGTGATAATCCGATGGATGTGATCAGAGATAAAGAGATATCTTTGTATTTTTAGGACAATGTAATGCTGATGAATAAAATCATTATTTTTTATAAACAGATTTACGGACAGGAAGAAGAACGAAATGGAAAACCACAGAGAGAATAATAATGAAATTGAATTTGACCTGCTTGAGATTGTTCATATACTGCTTTGCAGATTCTGGATCGTACTGGGTGCCGCTTTTGTGACAGCGCTTGTTTGTTTTATAGTCAGTGCATATGTATTATCACCGGTTTATGAATCTACCACGAGGATTTATATTCTGAATAAAACGGATGATACGTCGGTCACCTACACCGATGTGCAGATGGGCACGCAGCTTACAAAAGACTATGCGGAACTGATCAACAGCAGATATGTTCTGGAAAAAGTAATCGAACAGCTTTCCTTAGAGGAGATAGAATACAAAGAACTGATGAAAAAGGTATCGGTGAATACGCCTGTGGATACACGTATTGTATCTATTACAGTAGAGCATACGAATCCCGCGACGGCTATGGAAATAGCGAACTGTATCCGGGAAGTGGCAGGAGAACACATTCAGAACGTAATGGATATCGAGGCGGTCAATGTGGTCGAGACAGCCAACATGCCGCTGGAGAAGTCAGGACCAAGTGTTGTGAAATGGACATTGATCGGCGGGATGGCCGGTGTGTTTCTTGCCTGCGCAGTCATCCTGATCATATTTTTGCTGGATGATACGATCAAATGCTCGGAGGATGTTGAAAAATACCTGGGGCTGAGCACACTGGCGATGATACCGGTTATTTCAGAAGATGACACTGCGAAAAAGAGAAAGAGTAAGAGGAAGTAACGATGCAGGAGGTAAAACTTTACTTTCAGAGAAAGAATGGTTTTTTTATAAAAGAAGCTTTCAAGACACTGCGCAGCAACATAGAGTTCTCTGGTGACGATGTTAAAATAATTGCGGTCACCAGCTGTATGGCGCATGAAGGGAAATCCAGCGTTGCCATGGAACTGGCGAAGTCCTTTGCAGAAGCCGGCAACATGACGCTTCTGATCGATGCGGATATGCGTAAATCCGTATTGATCGGACGCTATAAGACAGGTGCGGTGAAGTTCGGCCTGAGCCATTGCCTGACCGGAAAAACCCAGTATATGGATGCCATATGCGAAACAGATTTCCCAAAGCTGTATGTGCTTTTTTCAGGACCGGTGCCGCCCAATCCGAGCGAACTTCTGGGAAGCAGGAAGTTTACAGAAATGCTGGAGGTCATGAAGAGACCATTTTCCTACATTGTAATCGACACACCGCCCCTGGGAAGCGTTATAGATTCTGCGGTAGTGGCAAGAAACTGTGACGGAACCGTGCTGGTGATCCAGAACAATGCAATCAGTTATAGGTTTGCCCAGAAGGTAAAAGATCAGCTGGATAAGACCGGAAGCCGTATTCTGGGAGTAGTCCTGAACAAGGTTGATACGAATGGCAAAGGGTATTACGGTAAATATTACAGCAAATATTACGGAAAGTATTACGGCAAATATTATGGAGAATACGGACCCGATCCCGCATCTCTGGAAAAGCAGGAAAAAGAAGAAAAGCAGATCAAAGAGCTTCAGAAAGAGTTTCATGAAAATCAGAAACGGGAAAAGCTGGACAAGATAGAAAAGGAAAAAAAAGAAAAAAGGGAACGAAAAAAGCAAAAGATCAAACAGATTACATGGAAGGCGGCAAAATGTGTTCTCATAGTACTGCTCATCTTTCTGCTGATCTGCGGCGTGTTCCTGGGAGCATATGAAACAGTCAAAGCCGTGGGTAAAAAACGGCTGTTAAGCGCTTCGGAAGGTGCACGGCCGGAATTGCAGACTGTGATCGGTCCAGGGGAACTGGAAAAAGAGGAAGCAAGCCGGTGGCAGGACGGATGGGTGAAATACCAGGATGCCATTTATCAGTATAACCAGGAAATCATCACCTTTCTCATTATGGGGATTGATAAGGACGGTGATACCAAAGCGGTACCGGAAGGAACGGAAGGCGGACAGGCAGATGCTCTGTTTCTGGCGGTTATGAATCCCAAAGATAACAGCATTAAAATTATCGGCATTAACCGTAATACCATGGCGGATATTGAGATCTATAACGGCGAAGGCGCGTATATCTCCACAACGAAGGCACAGATCGCCGTACAGCACGGCTTCGGTGACGGGATGGAAAAAAGCTGTGAGTATCAGAAGAAAGCAGTGGGGAAGCTCTTTTATAACCTTCCCATACACGGATATGCCGCCGTCAATATGAGCGCCATTCCTACGATCAATGATGCGGTGGGCGGTATAGATGTGACCGTGCTGGAGGATCTGACAAAGGTTGATGCGAGTCTTACAAAAGACAGTAATGTGCACTTAAACGGAGAAAATGCCTTCTGGTATGTGAAATACAGGGATACAGATATTTTCGGTTCTGCAGACATGCGGCTGGAACGGCAGCAGCAATATCTGACAAATCTGGTCAACACGGCAAAACAGAAAGTGCAACAGGATATTTCCATGGCCGTGAGTCTGTACCAGGCGGTATCTCCGCAGATGGTTACGGATGTTTCCCTGCAGGAAGCCGCCTATCTGGCTTCGATCCTGCCGGACTATAGATTTGGCAAAAACAGTTTCTATACGATGGAAGGCGAAACCGTTAAGGGAGAGGAATTTGAAGAATTCTACCCGGATGAAGACGCGCTGTATGAACTGATTTTAAATGTATTTTATGAAAAGATTGCGTAAGAATGTAACGGTGAATCAGAAGGAACAGTGAAGCCAAAGGCTGAACTGTCTGTTACAATCAGAAGGCCGGATGGCTACGCAGGAATTGATTCACAGGTGAGGTACACGTATGCGAAATGTGAAAGAAAAAGCAGCAATGCTGGTATTGCTGGCACTGGCAATTGCCATAATCTGTGTGGCCGTAAAGATTTATACAGAAGTGCGCAGAATTGGGGCAGCGGAGCAGCGAGCACAGGAAAATACAGAGGATGCGTCACTGCATCATGGGCAGGGATTTGCGGGCGAAAGTGCGGAAGACGGTGTGGTTGATTTTAGCATGTTAAAAGAAAAAAATTCCGATATTTTTGCCTGGATCCATATCCCGGGTACATCGGTAGACTGTCCGGTTCTACAGAGTGAGCAGTCGGATACTTTTTATGAAGAGCATAATGCTTACGGAGAAGATGATGATGCAGGCGCCGTCTATACAGAACTGGCCAATCTGACAAGTATGTGTGACTTTAACACCGTACTGCACGGCAAAACCGGGGCGGATGGAAACGGTCTGTTTGCAGACCTGTACCGGTTTGCGGATCCGCAGTTTTTTGAAGAACATGAAACTGTCCGTGTGTACCTGGATGGAAACGTGCTGACCTATGAAATTTTTGCCGCTTATGAAAGAGAAAATACAAGCCTGATCCGAACCTATGATTTTACATATCTGTCCGGATGCCAGGAGTTTCTGAATGACCTGTACGGGACAAGGGACATGGGGATGAACCTGCGGGAAGGATGGGAGAATATCAATGCATACAATTATGTCATTACCCTGACGACACAGAAGGAAGAAAACCCGGACAGTCAGTTTGTCGTGGTCGCAGTGCTGGTGGAAGACACTGCGGGAACGATCGAAAGAGTCGTCACGGAATAGCGGTTTCGAAAGAAGGGTATTGTAATGCTATTTGCGTTTTATGACGTGAATATAGACCACACTTAGATGAGGAAAGGAGGGATTCCGATGAAAAAGTTATTAGCGCTTACGATGGCAGGTGTCATGCTATTTTCCACACCTATTATGGCGGCGGAAGACGACTGGGAAGATGGGGTGGTAGACGACTGGGGAGAGGATGAAGAAGAGGAAAATCAAGGAAGTCCGAGCCCGAGTGCGCCTGCCGTAAAGCCGAGCCCGCCGAAGACTGAAATTCCGGCGAAACCGGATTCAGAGGTTCCTGCGGTTGCGGCCTCTTCCGTGTCGCCAGAGATTATTGCGGCGGCAGCAGCCGAGGGAAAAACCGTTGGCGAGTATATGAATAATGCAGTGGTAACGGTTCCGGGGCTTGATTATGCGATGCCGGTGGGACAGGGCGGTCACGTAATCATCAACGGGGCAGCCAGCAACCAGGTATTCTCTGTATTAAAACCGGCGCTGGCTAATGTCTACACTGCCAAGGCATACGCTGCGGCTCTGGGTGGCAGAGTATTGAGCGTTGTGCGGGTCAATGCAAACATAAAAGGTTTTCAGACCGCAAGAGTCAATTTCTATACGAAAGGCGTTTGGGGCGGTCAGAATATCAAAGTGTTCCAGATCGTTAACGGACAGTGTTATGAGCTTCATGTAGCCGAGATCAGGACAGATCATGTAGTGGTTGACATGACATCGCTGGGAACACTGGCATTTATTGAAGTGCCGAATAAGTAATTTGACAATCAAAGGAAGTGTCAGCAGTTTGCTGTGAAAATTTACGGTTTTTACAGTGTGGATGGCCATCATCCGTTCATCTTGTATGAATTTGCGGAACGGATGCCGGCATTGGTATACGATAAGTGTGGCGTTATACGTACTGCCGCATAAAGCGGCGGTACGTCTGACAGATTTATTGAGAGGATAAACGGAATGCGGGAGAACATTGCGACAAATACCATTGACAGGCCGATGTTCAAGATTGTGGAAACGGATCTGGGCAGATATAACATGCATGAAATATACCAGAGAAAAAGTGTGGCCTATAAATTGATAAAAAGAGGGATGGATGTGCTGTTGTCAGCAGTGGCGCTGATCGTTCTTTCACCTGTGTTTCTTGTGACTGCCGTCGCGATTAAGTGCGAAGACCGCGGTCCGGTATTTTTTGTACAGCCAAGGGCGGGAAAAGACATGAAGCCCTTTTCTATGTATAAATTCCGCAGTATGTATGTAAACGCGGATGAGAAACTAAAGGAAATGATGAAAGATAACGAGCAGACAGGCCATGCTTTTAAGATAAAAAATGATCCGAGAATCACCAGAACCGGCAGATTCATCAGGCGGTTTTCCATAGATGAATTACCGCAGCTGATTAATATTATGAAAGGCGATATGAGTATCGTTGGTCCGAGACCGATCCTGACCTTCCAGATGGAGGCGTGCAGCCAGTATGAGAGACAGCGGCTTGCAGTACAGCCGGGACTTACGTGCTACTGGCAGATCGGCGGCAGAGCAAATGTGACATGGGAAGAATGGGTGGAACTTGATCTGGATTACATAGAGGATATGGGGCTGTGGACGGATCTAAAGATGATTGTGAAGACGGTTCCGGCGGTGTTTCGCGGGGATGGGGCGTATTAGTGCCAGATGCCAGACAATGAAAATGGAAGAATGCAGAAACAGGACAGGCCGCTGGCAGAATGACAAAAGGGAATGCAGCAGGTGAGAATCTGTGCAGATAGATTTTAAGCAATAGAGTACCTTGACAATTATATACCTTACAATGAGAGGGACAGGATGAGGGTTTAGCTTTGAATCAGTTTCTTAAGATATCAGCTTTCATATGCGCTGGGTATTTTTCTTCCAATCCGATTCCGGAAGTATCTTAACAGGAAGAAAAATGGTGTAAAACAGCCGATTACGGAAACTGTCAGAAAAGATTTGACAGAATTTATACGGGAATGTGATATGATAATATATCGTAAAAAATAAAACGGAACGATGACAGATTCTGCAGGAAAAGAAATGATTGAATTTTTGGATATGACCTGTGGTTATCTCTTGAAGAACGAACCTGAGTTGAAGAAGGAAGTGCATGGGATTATGCGGCCTATTATTATGTTGCAGAGCGAAAGAGCGGAGTATGAGATAAAGCTGATCAGTGAAAAGCTTGAGGAAGAAAAGCGTGAAAAGCAAAATGCGATACGAAGATTAATTGAAAAGTACTGTTCTTCCGGTCAGAGCCGTCAAGAAGTGAAAGAAAGTATTCAGGATATATTTTCTTTGGATGAAGCGGATGCAGAAGAGAAGATGGAGAAATACTGGGTGCAGGCAGATGAGCAGTAGATAAGATATAGAGTTATACGATATGGAAACTCTCGATGTAAGGTATGTAAGTGACTTATGTCGGGAGTTTTTATATATGAAAAAGGCGTTTGAAATGGGGACATTTACTCAGATTAGAGGTGTTACTTATGAAGGTAGGAGTAATTGGTGTTAAGGGGATGCCATCAAGAATAAGTGGCTTAGAGGTTCATGTAGAACATGTGGCACAAGGATTAGCTGAATCAGGCATGGATATTGTGGTGTTTTGTAGAAAACGATATTGTTCTCAAATTTTGAAGAAATATAAAAAAATGCAAATTGTTTATATCCCTTCTATTAACACGAAACACCTGGATGCTATAAGTTATAGTTTTTTTGCTGTCATTGCAGCTCTTTTTAAAGGATGTGATACATTTTGGTTTCATGCGCTTGGTCCATCCATTATGGCATGGTTACCTAAAATATTCAGAAAGAAGATTGTTTGTACAGTTCATGGTTTGGACTGGAAAAGAGATAAATTTGGTAAACTGGCTTCAAAAATTTTGAAAATTGGTGAATGGTCTATTGCTAAATGCGCGGATGAAATTATTGTTTTGAACCATATAGATGCGGCCTATTTTTATCAGACATATAGAAGGATATGCAGAGTAATACCTAATGGAGTTATTATTCAAAATAGAAGAAAAGCTGATGAAATTATTCGTAAATATGGTATCAAAGAGAACTCTTTTTTTTTGTTTGCATCACGAATTGTTCCAGAGAAAAAAGTAGAATGTTTAATAAAAGCTTATATGAGTATACGAACTGATAAGAAACTGATAATTGTAGGAAAAGGTGTACATACAGATACCTACGAGGATGAAATGAAAAAGTTGGCATCTGATAATCCTAATATTCTTTTTACAGGGTTTCTATCTGGCAATTGTCTGAAAGAATTATACAGTAATGCATATGCTTATATTTTGCCATCCACAGTTGAAGGGCAGTCTCTGGGATTGTTAGAAGCAATGAGTTATGGGAAGGTATGCATAGTCAGTAATATAGACGAAAATGTATGTGTAATCAAGCAGAGTGGTTTGATATTTAAAAATGGTGATGAAATTGACTTGGCCAAACAGCTTGAATATGTATTAGAACATGAAGAAAAAATTGATGAATTAGGGGAGAGCGCAATTGAACTGTGTTTAAAGGAACATAGATGGGAGGATGCAATTCGTAAGACTGTAGAGGTATTTGAAATGATATGAAATAATGAAAATAATAGAAAGCTGGAATAAAGCAAAAATGAAAGAGATAGATAACTTAAAAAAAATTACATATCATTTAAGTAAAATGATAGAAGCCAGAGATGAGAAAATAGCGCAGGAAATCAGTTGTGCGGAGATTATTTCCTTTGACATCTTTGATACATTGATTAAAAGAAATGTAATAAAACCTGAATATATTCATAATATTGTATGCGATAAGTTCATGAAACAAACAGGTATTATTCTGGATGAATATCCAAAGATTAGAATCGAGGCGGAAAAAAAAGCAAAAAAACAGACACAACAAGAAGAAATTTGCTTGAATGATATTTATAATTTTATGAATGATATATCAGAACATGATAAAAAGAAGCTGTCTCAATTGGAAGAAGAAATAGAACTGGAAGTATGTTGTCCTAATTTGTGGATGAAAAAAATATATGAGACTGTTTTGAAGAATGGAAAACGAATTATTATTACTTCCGATATGTATTTGGACGAGCATATTATAAAAAAAATTCTTCAAAAATGTGGTTATATATATTATGAAAAATTGTATTTGTCGTCATCTTTGGGGGTATGTAAGGCTACAGGCAATATCTATGAAATAATAAAGAAAGATTATTCTGAGTATGAAGGAAAGATATTACACATTGGTGATAATTTGAAAAGAGACTACATTATACCCAGGAAAAAGGGGATAAATGCTTTATTGATTGATGGGCGACGGAATTTATTAAGATTTTGGAAGAAGAACAAAAATATAGAAAATAAGTTTTTATATCAAAGGCTGTATTCTCTTGTAAACAACCATATAAGCGATGGAAACAATGATGCGGTTTCTATTGCTTATGAAGTGTTGGGACCAATGCTATTAGGTTATTGTATTTGGTTGAATGAGAAGATAAAAAAAGATAAGGTAGAGAAAATATTTTTTTTGAGTAGAGAAGGAAAAATATTTCAGGAAGCATATAATATTTTGTATCCACAAAATAATATTCCACAAACCTATTTATATGTATCCAGGCAGGCTTTACTTGTTCCTTTGCTTACAGATGCAGCTAATTTTGATGAAATAGTTGATATATTAAAATGTTTCCTGCATGCTCCTTTTTTAAGTACAATTTCAAATTTATGTGGATTGGATCAGAAGCGGTTCAATAATGAATTATTGAATATTGGTTTGAATGAAGATATAAAAATACATGAGATTCCAATTGAAAAAAAAGAAGAAGTTTATTCCATTATTAAAAAAATAGGAGGATGTCACTTAGAAAAACAAAAGGAGTATGTGATAAAGTATTTACAAGAGAGTGGGGTTGCCGGTAATATTGCAATTGTTGATATTGGATGGTCAGGAACTATGCAGGCTGCTTTACAAAAATACATGGCAGATCCTAACACAGTACTTCATGGTTATTATCTGGGCGTTAGAAATATGGAAATGGACGATTATTATACTCTAATGCTTAGAAGTGGATATTTGTTTGAACCGGGAAAAAATAAAGAGTTTGATTTAATGATTAGATTTACACAAGAAATACTTGAAATATTGTTTTTAAATCAAGTAGGTAGTGTAAAGGGATACGCTTCGGAAAATGATAAAATTGTTCCTGTTTTTTTCCCTTCTGAATATTCTGGTTCAGGAGAGAAATTCATAAAATTTGTACAGATCGCGACATTAGATTTTTTAAGGTTGGTTAAAGCAGATAAGATATGGGAAGAAAAGTTGAAAATTCAAGAAGACATTATTATGAGTTCATATTCAAGCTTTGCCGTATATCCTGCGATGTCTACGATTAAAATTTTTACGAAGTTTCATTTCATGAGTGATGGCAATATTAGAAAATTATTGCCAGAACATAGTTTGTTTTATTATTTGTTTCATTTGAAAAAATTAAAGCAGGATTTTAGCAAGAATATGTGTAAGATTTTTTTTATCAAACAAATCTTAAAAATAAATTTGCCATATTTTAAGTTGTTAGAATTATTTGCTCTTAAATTTCATTATCAGAGTGATTATCGAAAACGCTACTATCATACTGAAAGTAAAGGGAAGATTGAAATCTAAAAGGAAAAAGTGAATATGCATATACTATTTATTGCAGATGGTGACAGTAAATATGGAGCACCGCATTCAATGAAACAGTTAATCCGAGGATTAATAGAAAAACATGCAGATATGGAAATTAGCGTTATTTTACCTCCAAGGGTAAAGTTAGAGGCATATTATCAGCAACTGGGGTGTAAGACATATAAAATTTTTTATGAACCATTTTATCAAGGGATTCCAGTGCAGAAATGGAAAGTTCCTATTAAATTTGTGATTAGAGGAATGGGCTATTTACTGGGGAGATGGTGTGCGCCGTATTGCTTAAATAGGAAATTGGATATGCGTACTGTAGACATAATACATGCTAATTCATCAAGGGAAGATCTGGGTGGAATATTGGCGTTAAAGTATCATAAACCATTGATTTGGCATATCAGGGAGTTTGGGGATAAGGATTATAAGTGTTTTAGCTTCAGGAAAAATTACATTGAATTGATGAATAAAGGAGCTTATGAATTTATTGCCGTTTCTGGCGCTGTTAAAGATCATTGGATCAAAAAAGGGCTGGATAGGAGAAAAATATCTCTGATATATAATGGTGTATGTACGGAAGTGAATGTTAAAAAGGAATATAGGGAAACAGATAGCGGCAAAATGAGATTTCTTATAATGGGTTCTGTGTCGGCGGCAAAAGGGCAGTACCAGGTGATTAAAGCTTGTGCAATGATGACAGAGAGAGAAAAAGAAAAAATAGTTATAGATATTATTGGTGGAGGAAATAGAGTATATATTAAAAAATTGAATGCAATGATTAAAAAAAATGAATTGTCATCAACTGTGCGTTTCCTGGGATATCAAGAGGAAGCATGGAAAAATTTATGTAATTATGACTGTGGGCTTATGTGCTCTAAGTCGGAAGGATTTGGAAGAGTAACGGTTGAGTATATGATGGCAGGATTGCCGGTAATCGCATCGGATACTGGGGCAAATCCTGAATTAATTATTGAAAATGAAAATGGATTGTTGTATCAGTGGAACAATATAGAAGACTTGAGAAAAAAGATGATATATCTATTAAATAATATTAATGTTTTGAAACAAATGGGACAAAATGCAAGAAAATATGCAGTGTCTCATTTTTCAGCGGCATTAAATGCTGAACTTGTATATAAGGAGTATTTAAAAATTTTGGAACTTAACAAGTAATAGGTAAAAGACATGTTATGTGTAAGAGTCTATTGTGTAGGCTTTATTATAATCAGATACATATTCGAAAAGGATTGGCATGAATAAAAAAGATTTCTTTAAACATTTTTTCGTTTTTACATTTGGATTATGGTATAGTACAGAAATAATTTTTAATACCACATTAAAATCTGTTTTAGGTATTCAGATTGATATATTGAATAATATTGTAAATTGGTTGGTTTTTATCTTATTAATGGTTCAAATAATTTTCATGCAGTCATACAAAAAAAAAGAGTTAATGATTATTATATTGATAACATTGCCAGTTACAATATCTACAGGGTTGTCAGGCAACAGAAGTTTATTGTCTGTGTGGATGTTCATTGTTGGAGCTAAAGAGGTAAGTTTTGATAGAATAATAAAAATAGCATATAGAATTTTGCAAATAATGATTCCATTGGTAGTTTTTTTGCGGATGTTGAGAATTATTGATGATTATATGATAATGAGAGGCAGTATTCAACGTTTTTCTTTAGGGTTTTCTCATCCAAATCAATTAGGACTGAGAATTTTTCAATTGACATTGTGCTACTGCTATATCAATAGAGCTAAATTGAGTTTATTAAGTTGTTGTAAGATAGTTTTTGCAATTGTATTTACAATTATTATCCCCAATTCTCAGACAGCCTATATTAGCCTGATAGTATTTTTAATATTAATACTTATTTATAAGTATATGGAAAACCAAAGGCATATTTTTACGGAAATATTTGCAAAGAGTTTGTTAGTAGGCGCATTGGCATTAAATACAATAAGTATAGTTTTGGCTTATATAGATGTGAATAAGAATGCAATTTTGTCACAAATAGATAAATGGATGTCCGTAAGATTTTCATGGTGCCATAAAGTATGGCAAATATATGGAATTTCTTTCTGGGGTCAAAAAGTATATGTATTAGGTGAAGAAACAAAAATACTGGGAATTGGAAATCGTCTTTGGCTAGATAACGCATATGTCACTATACTTTTGCGGTATGGAATTTTGGTTTTTCTAATTACTTCTTTTACCTATATATATTTAATAGGAAGTATGGCGATTCGCAAGGAATATATTCTTGTAGTTATATTGTTTCTGTATGCATTATATGGACTGATGGAAAATGGATTATTTATGTTATCTCATAATATTTTTCTTCTTGCTTTTTCAGATTTGCTTTATCATAAAGAAAATCTAAATAGGACGCAGAATAAAGAAAAATAGTTATTGGTAAGCGTAAAAACAAATGAATTTTCAAAATGATTTAAAGAAAAATTATATATTGAATAGCCTGTATCAAGTATTGGTCATGATAATTCCGCTTATTATGACGCCATATTTGACCAGAATATTAGGAAGTGAAGGATTAGGTCAATACGCATATTATTATTCATTCGCGTATTATTTTTCGTTGTTTTCTATGTTGGGGATACCTAATTATGGCAACCGGTCTATAGCACAAGTAAGTCGGGAAAAAGAGAAAAGAACAAAAGTTTTTTTGGAAATTTATAAGTTACAAATAGCCATATCACTGAGCGTTATTGTTATTTACAGTGCTTTTATACATTTTTTTTTGAAAGATAACAGAATTGCATGGATGCTTTGGGGATTTGTTTTCGCCTATACGTTTGATATCAGCTGGTTCTTTTTTGGAATGGAACAGTTTAAGGTAACATTAATTAGAAACTTTTCCATAAAAATAATAACTATTTTGTTTGTATTTATCTTAGTACAATCAGAAAGCGATGTATATAAATACGCATTGATTACCTCAATAGGAACGCTTTTTGCTAATTTAGTTCTGTTTCCAAAAGCAAAGAAGCTGCTTACTACTTTTGATTGTAGCGAAATTCGGAGCCGTAAACATATTAAACGCATCTTGATATTGTTTATTCCTTGTTTGGCAGTAAGTATATATACGGTAATGGATAAAATGATGTTGGGGACTATGGTACAAATGAATGAGGTGGGATTTTATGAGAGTAGTGAGCGCATTATAAAACTTCCACTTGTATTTGTAACTTCCCTTGGCACAGTTATGCTACCAAGAATCAGTAATTTATTGAATTCGAACGAAAAAGAAAAAAGCAATAATTATTTATACAAATCAATTATTTTTATGATGTTCTTATCAAGTTCTATGTGCTTTGGAATTATAGCGATAGCTGATATTTTCGTTCCGGTCTTTTTTGGAAATGGATTTGAGAAGTGCATAAGTATTCTTACTATACTAATGCCAAGTTGTATATTTTTAGCCTTTGCAAATGTAATTAGAACTCAATATTTATTACCAAATGAGATGGATCGGCAGTATGTATTTGCACTGCTGATGGGAGCAATTGCCAATCTGGGACTTAATCTGTTATTGATTCCTCGATATGCTTCTGTGGGGGCAAGTATAGGAACATTGATAACAGAAATTATTGTATGTTTTTTTCAGTGTTTTAGCGTGAGGCAATACATTTCGTTAAAAAAATATGTTGTTTGTTCAATTCCATTTATTATTTCGGGGATTTTGATGAGTATTGTTGTACGCAGTACGAAGTTTAACATAGAAAATTTATATATTATTTTATGTATAAAAGTTTTATTGGGCATATTAATATATTTTTTTGTGCTTTTTATTTTGTATGCATTATGGAAGACATACAAGTTTGCTTTAAAGAAAAAGTTCTAAAGCCGGTTCATAAAGAAGTACAGAGAAGCCGCAGAGAGCGGTGTCATAACTGTGTCGGTAAAAAACTTCTGTGGACAGAATACCCACAGATCCTCAAAACCACTTGCACAAATCACATACTTCTGTTAAGATAATTACACTTACAGATGTGTTATAAAACTTCTTATTTCTGATAACACATTTCTAATTTCCCGTTTTCAGGAATGCAATAAGATTCAAGGCTTATCGCCAAAGAATTTCAACAATTTATTTTAAAGAGCCGTAAGATTTCAGCGTAACCGGTAAAGAGATTAAAAAATAAAAGATTCGATAAAACGACAATAAAAAGTTTCGGGAATTAGGATTGTACAGACCGTCTCTGGCTTGTAAAATCAAGAGGTGTATGATAGTATGGAACTACAAAAGAGAACGAAAAAACATAAGGCGATACTGAAAGCGGCAGAACAGCAGCACCAGAAAGATTTACGGCGTCTGCGGGATTTACGGCCTATTGATGATGATTTTATGCGCTGTATGTTTAAGAATAACATTCCATTGGCAGAATTTGTGTTACGTATGATTACGGGTATGCAGGAATTGACGATTACTGACTGCGAAACGCAAAAGGATATGAAAAGGCTTGCCGGAGCACGTTCTATCTGCCTCGATGCATACGGAACAGATTCAACCGGGAAAAGATATGATCTTGAAATCCAAAGACAGGAAAAAGGGGCAGATCCACACAGGGCAAGATACCATTCCAGTGTACTTGATATCGAAAACCTGCATTCAGGTCAGGAGTTTCAGGAATTACCAGACACGTACACGATTTTTATCACGGAAGAAGATTTTTTCGGCATGGGAAAACCGATATATCCGATTGAACGGATGAATCTTGCGGCAGGAAGTTTCTTTGAAGATGGGGAACACATTCTGTATGTGAATGGGGAATACAAAGGAGAATCTGATATTGGCAGACTGATGCATGACTTCAACTGTACAAGAGCAGATGATATGAAGTTTGAACTGATGGCAGAACGGACACGGTATCTGAAAGAAAATCCGAAGGGAGTGAGTGAGATGTGCCGCATCATGGAGGATATGAGGAAAGAATCCTTGAAAGAGGGAATACAGGAAGAAAAAAAGATGACAGTAATCCGAATGTTGGAGGCTGGGAAATATTTACTTGAGGAAATAGCAAATATTTCAGGACTTTCGCTCGAAGAAGTAAACCAACTGAAAGCAGAACGAAACGCATAAAGCACTATTATTGAGCCAGTAATCTAAGACATAGATTCCTGGCTCTATTTTTTGGCAAAACAGCCAAAAAGGTGACTGGATATACTGACAAACTTTCCCCTTTGTACCTTTGACATTTTGTGGATTATTTCAATTTTTTTCTAGTGACTCTGTTTTTTGCTTATGATATACTAGGAGAAATGGGTCAAGCCCGGAACAGAGAAGAAAGAGAGGATTCGAAATGAAAAGATTACAAGTACTTTTTCTTGTAGCCTTCTCGTCCACTCTTCTGTTATTTGGTTGTGGTAAAAAAGAAGAAGTTATTGCAGAGCCGGTTGTTGAACAGGTTATCGATGACATAGAAGAACCAGAAATCGTAGAAGAGGCAGAAGAGACAGAGACTACAGACATCGTTGAGGATGTGCCGCCCGAAGAAGGCATGGTGCGAAGCCGTATCACGAATGAGTGGGTCAGTGAGGAAGTCAACAACACACGACCGATCACCGTCATGGTCCCCAACACGAAGACGGCATCCCATTACGGATTATCCAGCGCCGACGTTCTGTATGAATGTAACGTGGAAGGCAGTATCACCCGTCTGATGGCCCTGTTTCAGGACTGGAGCGATTTCGACAGGATCGGCAACGTGCGAAGCTGCCGCGACTACTATGTATACTGGTCTTTTGAGTGGGATTCCTTCTATATTCATTTCGGCGGTCCTTTTTACATAGACGAAGTGATCAACCGTCCCGATACGGAAGATATCGACGGTCTCTCCAGCAGCAACTTCTGGCGTGCCCAGGATGCCAAGAACGCTACCGACAACTCATACGTGGATACGGAGGGTATTCTGGCCGACATCGACAAACTCGGCTACAGCCTGAAATACCGCGACGGTTATGCCGATGCACAGCATTACCAGTTTGCGCCTTTTAACGAACCCAACACGCTGGAGCAGTACAGTGACGCTATTGATGCCGGCAGGATAGACATGTCTCCCACTTATCCGGTGACCAACTGCTACTTTGTTTATAATGAAGAAACCGGTTTGTATGACAGATTTCAGCATCTTTCGGGAGACAGTGACGGCCCTCATATCGACCTGGCCAACGGTAAGCAGCTTGCTTTCAAGAATATTCTGATTCAGAATACCTATTATGAAGTCCGTGACCTGAAGGGATATCTTGCCTTCCAGTGTATCGACAACACAAGGGACGGCTGGTATTTTACCAACGGCAGGGGTATCCATGTGAACTGGGAGAAGTCTTCCGATTACGGCGCGACCAGATATTACGATGACGCAGGCAATGAGATCCAGCTGAACACAGGTAAGACGATGGTATGTATCGTGGAGGACGGAGATTCCTTCCTGGTGGATGATGAGAAGATCAGCCCGGTTAAATAATAAATAAAGAGAATGTTACAGGGGACTGCGGATGCAGTCCCCTGATTTTTTGACAGCGTATATCTGCCTGTCTTTTCTTCACTTCCGCACCGTATCTCCCAACACCTTCCCCCGGCCATCAAAATACCGTACTTCCAACTGATTTTCATACCCTGCAACTTCTGCATATTCTGCTTCCACGGCTGCCGTCTTCCCGTCTTCCCGATAGCTGGTCAGAATCTTTCCTTCCGCCGTGCGCTGCATCACCACGGTCACTCCTGCATCAAGATAAGCCTCGACCGGGCCGGGATCTGCTTTCAGCAGGACGATCCATTTGTGCTTCTTTTTGCTCCGGATCCGGCGGATATACTCTATTGCATCCGCTTCCTCCGCATTCCGGATTCCTATGACTACTATATCCCGTTCCACCAGATAGAAATCTTCCGTACCAAAGATCCGCCCCGTAAGTGACTCGTCCTGCTGCTGCCCTTTGCCTATATAAATACCGGGAGTCTGCCTCCAGATCGCCGAATGATGCAGCATCACGTTCACACCGTTCTCTGCCCCTTCTCTATCATCCTCTTCCTTTCCCAATACAGCCAGAAAATTCAGGTTTTTCGCTTTGCTGCTCCATTCCGTCTCCGTATCGTCCGTGCCATCCGCCCCGAGCGTCCCTGTTACGCCAAAGACTGCCTTATAATTCTTTCCGGTTGAAAATCGGAATATCTCCGACCCTTCCCTGCCGCCTACACGGATCACCCGATATACATAATCCATGTTCTCTTTCAGACGTTTCAATTTCACACTGTTTAAATAGCTGTTTTCCAGATAACGGCTCCCCATATATTCCGTTTCTCCATGTCGGGCAAAAGACTCCTCTCCTTTATAGTAAGCCGCCTCCATATATTCTACCCGGTAGGCTTCCTCCTGTCCGGATACAAAATTGACATAAAGTTCATCATCCCTCTCACTTTTGGTTAAGATCAGGTGTCTCATATCATAGTCCGGTTCTGTTATCTTATCCTCCAGAAGTGAAAAGGTGGAAAATGCGAAATAGATGTCGCTTTTCTGCTCATCACTTTGATGTACTTCCACACTCAGAACATTCCTGCCTGTCTGCAGAGCACTTAACTCCGTAACCTGAAACATTCTGCTGCAGATCTCCTCTTTTTCCTCAGAAGCGCCCGCTTCCAGATTCGTTTCAAATCCTCCGTCAGGTATATTGCCCGTAAAAATAATGCTTCCATTTAAATAGACGACGACTGCATCTTTATAGGAAATCTCACCGGTGATGCTGTTGATCTTTTCGGCCTGTTCCGCTTCCACTTCGAATTCATGACGGAAAAAATAAGAATGGATATCGTCTTTCTCGCCGCTCTTCTTCTCCAACAGATTATTGACCCCGTACTCCGCATCCGTTCCAAAGCTCCCGCATCCCGCTTTCCAGAAATCTGCATCATAGTTCAGGGTTGTCCACACTTTGCCCACCGACGGATCTTTTCCCTCCTCCATATACCGCCAGACAGAATTTCTACCCAAAACCTCAAAGACCTCCCGTTCCCTTTTTGCCCAGGATGGATTCTGCTTAACGATATAGTCTAACGTTAAAATAAATACGCTGCATAGAAAAAAGAATATCACTGCCGCTTTGACGGTCCTTCTTCTTATCCTGCCGATCTTATAGCCGTCCATCACTTCCCCCTTCTGCGATCTTATTTACAATATCCTGCAAAAGACTGCTTTCCATCCGCTCTTTGTAGCTTTCCTCCATACAGGCGCAGACTTTTGCCGTCCACCCTGCCGTTCCGATATGAAGTGGATAGCTCCTGTCTGTTCCTGTACATTTCTCATATGTTTCCAGATAAATTTCTGCACGCTCCAGATCTCCCAGCCTGGCTGCCGCCATGGCCGGTTCGCTCCAATAGAATGAGACCCCGTCCATCTCCATTGTCTCCCAGGCAAAAGTATCGCAAAATCTTTCATATAACTTTACTGCGTCTTCTCTTCCTGTAAGGTACTGTCCAAAAGCCATTCCGTAAATCTGTACCACCCCGTCAGGATAAAATCTCTCCGGATGTTTGGATCGTATCGTATCGCCTCCGGTCTGTGCTCCTGCTTCGTAGCGAAATGCTTCCGCATTCCAGAGCTGTTCCAGGATAGCGGCTCCGGTCTTCTCTGCTCTTGCTCCTGCCTCCTCCGCAATTTCTTCCAGGCCCGCCGTCCTGTCAGCCAGACACTGCAGATCCTGATAGCACGCCAGCACTTCTATATTATCCATCAGATACATACGGGAATCGCCTTCTCTCACGCATGTCAGTCCGTCTACTGTCAGATCTTCCAGTTTCTCCATTCCCAGCCTGACAACCTCCCGCTCCTGATCAGACAGCGTCCCGGTAATCTCGGCCTTTCTGCAAAGCAGAGACAAAAATACCGCAATATAGCTGTCCACAGAATCCGGCTTACTGACACTTTCCACACCGTCTCTTACCGTAAAATCCGGAATCTCACCATCCCACTCCATGAATCTCTGACTATGCCAGTCAATATAATACCTGACAGTATCCAGATCCGCCTCCGACACATCGCCGGCCAAAAGTCCCTGCGCCGCCAGACAGGCAAAGTAGGGATTCGTATCTTCTCCCCCGCTCATAGCCAGCCTCCCGTCACTTCCCTGCCTTTCTCGGATCCATGCCTTTTCGGCTTCAGCCATTGTATGCATCTTTTCGGCCTTTGGCCGGTACAGTTTTGCTTTCTCTTCTCTGTATGTACAGTCGGCCTCCCGGTAAAAGATCAGTCCGGCGCTGCATTCTGCCACAAGCAGAAATATGGTCAAAGCTTTTCTTCCAAAAATAGTCTTATCCTCCTGCTTGCCTTACCGTCCCCATAAGGATTCTGCGCCTGGCTCATCTTCCTGTAAACCGCCTCATCAGTCAAAAGCCTGCGGCATGCTTCGTAGATACTTTCTTCACCGGTTCCTGTCAGACATAAGGTTCCTGCCTCCACACCCTCCGGACGTTCCGTCGTATCGCGCATTACCAGTACCGGTTTCCCAAGGGAAGGCGCCTCCTCCTGTATCCCTCCGCTGTCTGTCAGTATAAAAAAGGAGGCATTCAGCAGATTATGAAAAGCATCCACTGCAAGCGGCTCGATCATTCTGAGGTTCTCACATCCGTTCAGTTCCTCCTCCGCTATCTTACGCACCCGGGGATTCATGTGGATCGGATATACCGCCCTGACATCCGCAAACTCCTCCACGATCCTGCGGATCGCCCTGAACATTTCATGCATGGGCTGGCCCAGGTTCTCTCTTCTGTGTGCCGTGATCACAAGCAGCCTGCATCCTTTCGCCCATTCCGTTACCGGGTGTCTGAAATCCTGCCGCACCGTGGTAAACAGCGCGTCAATGCCTGTATTGCCGGTTACCAGAATCGTATCTTCGCTTTTTCCCTCCCGCAGCAGGTTATCTCTCGCCGCTGTCGTCGGTGCGAAATGATATTTCACTGTCAGCCCTATGCTCTGCCGGTTAAACTCTTCCGGAAACGGCGACGCCAGGTTCCATGTCCGAAGTCCCGCCTCCACATGGCCCACGGGTATGTTCATAAAGAAAGCGCTCTGCGCCGCCGCACAGGCGGTCGTTGTGTCACCGTGCACCAACACGATATCCGGTTTTTCTTCCGCCAATACCCGCCGCATGCCCCGCAGCACCTCGGTGGTAATATCAAAC
>ERZ808035.294-NODE-294-length-52863-cov-5.859830_pt1 | contig 52863 bp, 42 predicted proteins | sample MGYA00380189_ERZ808035 | MGnify/ENA primary metagenome ERZ808035 (study PRJEB31490, sample SAMN06133407) | mouse gut metagenome | isolation source: M5_1 | host: mice | place: China: Chengdu | collected 2015-05 ... | reverse complement strand
TTGTCTGATCCGGCCGGATGCCCTGCAGAAGGGTGCAGTGCACCGTGAATAGCACCCCAGCATTACATCCAAATATGCATGTATACATTTATTCCTTGCCCGTGACACTTTACTGTGCTATACTGTAAAAGTGTATTTTAAAGCATTGAACCTAATATTTTCCGGAAGCAGAGAAGGAGGAGATTATTTTGAAAGAATATTTTGCAGGCCTTGTTGATTCTGTCACCAGTGTCAACAGCGCCGTCAACAATTTCGTCTGGGGAATCCCCATGCTGGTACTGTTGGTGGGAACGGGCATCCTGATGACGGTACTGACCAGATTTTTCCAGCTGTCCCACATCGGGCACTGGTTCCAGAACACCATCGGCGGTATCTTTCGTGACAGACACATTACGAAACACACCGATAAGGAAGACAAGGCCATATCCCAGTTTCAGTCGCTGTGTACGGCTCTGGCGGCCACCATCGGAACAGGCAACATCGTCGGTGTGGCCAGCGCGCTGATTGCCGGCGGCCCCGGCGCCATCTTCTGGATGTGGATCGTGGCTTTCTTCGGCATGATGACCAACTATTCCGAAAACGTGCTGGGCATCTATTACCGCCGCAAGAATACGAAAGGCGAGTGGTGCGGCGGCGCCATGTATTATCTGAAAGACGGTCTCGGCTCCTATAAGGGCTGTAAGCAGATCGGTGCGGTTCTGGCGGTGCTCTTTTCCGTGTTCTGTCTGCTGGCCTCCTTCGGTATCGGCAACATGAGTCAGGTGAATTCCATCGCCGCCAATATGGAAGCGGCCTTCTCCATTCCGACCGTCGCTACGGGTATCGGTCTTATGGTTCTGGCTGCATTGGTCATTGTCGGCGGCCTGAAACGGATCGCTTCCGTTACCGAGAAGCTGGTTCCCTTTATGGCCATTGCATACATACTGGGCGCGCTCGCCATCTTTATAGCCAATATCGGACAGTGCGGCGCGGTCTTTTCCGCCATTTTCAAGGGCGCTTTCGGCTTAAAAGCCATGGGCGGCGGCATCGTCGGTTCCGGCGTCAAGCTGGCTCTCACCTGGGGCATGAAGCGGGGTGTGTTCTCCAACGAAGCGGGCCTTGGTTCCTCCGTGATGGTGCACTCCAACTCCAATGTAAAAGAGCCTGTCCGGCAGGGTATGTGGGGTATTTTTGAAGTGTTTGCCGACACCATGGTGGTCTGCACGCTGACTGCCTTTTCCGTTCTTTCGTCCGGACTTGTGGATCTGGAGACAGGCGCGGTCTTAAGCGAGGCTTCCGGTTCTGCCCTGGTGGGCGAGGCCTTTGCCACGATATTTGGCTCCTTCGGCCCGATGTTCATCGCCGTCTCGATCCTGCTGTTTGCCTTCTCCACAGTGCTTGGCTGGAGCCACTACGGCTCTAAGGCATGGGAATATTTATTCGGCACGAAATCCACCATCGCCTACAAGATCGTGTTTATCCTCATCATCTATGTGGGCGCCACCATGAACCTCAGTCTGGCCTGGGATCTGTCCGACACCTTTAACGGGCTGATGGCCATGCCTAACCTGATCGGCGTGCTCTGCCTGTCGCCGCTCGTCATGCGTATTACAAAGAACTATGTGGACCGCGTTATCCGCAGACAGGACGTGAAACCTCTCCTCTCCGTCTTTCCGGATATCAATGAGGAACACACCGAAAGATAAAAACGGCATAAAAGCACATAAATAAGCCCCACTCTTTCTCATACAGAGTGGGGCTTTCCTGTTGCTGTATTTCTGTTGTTTAATTGTTTATTTTTTTACTTTACGTCTTACGCCTTACCGTCAGAACCAAGAACGTTAACGATCTTATGAGCAACCATCTCCTTAACAGCCTGGCGAGCCGGTTTCAGATACTGACGAGGATCGAAATGATCCGGATGCTCTGCGAAGTACTTGCGGATGTGACCTGTCATAGCAAGACGGATATCGGAGTCGATATTGATCTTACATACTGCAAGCTCAGCTGCCTTACGAAGCTGCTCTTCCGGAATACCTACTGCGTCAGGCATATCGCCGCCGTACTGGTTAACCATCTTAACGAACTCCTGCGGAACGGAAGAAGAACCGTGCAGAACGATCGGGAAGCCGGGCAGACGCTTGATGCACTCCTCTAATACGTCGAAACGAAGCGGAGGCGGAACAAGGATGCCGTCAGCATTTCTTGTACACTGAGCTGCCGTAAACTTGTAAGCGCCATGGGAAGTACCGATCGCGATCGCAAGAGAGTCACAACCTGTTCTGGAAACGAACTCTTCCACTTCCTCCGGACGTGTGTAGGACTCTTTACCAGCCTCTACTACTACTTCGTCCTCAACACCTGCCAGTGTGCCAAGCTCAGCCTCAACTACTACGCCCTTGTCATGAGCATACTCTACAACCTGCTTGGTCAATGCGATATTGTCTTCAAAAGATTTGGAAGACGCGTCGATCATAACGGAAGTAAAGCCGCCGTCGATACAGGATTTGCACAGCTCAAAGCTGTCGCCGTGATCCAGATGCAGAGCGATCGGAATCTGCGGATTCTCCTGTGCTGCTGCCTCTACCAGCTTAACCAGATAAGTATGGTTTGCATAAGCACGTGCTCCCTTGGAAACCTGAAGAATAACCGGGCTGTTCAACTCACCTGCTGCTTCTGTGATACCCTGAACGATCTCCATGTTGTTAACATTGAATGCACCAACCGCATAACCGCCATTGTATGCCTTCTCAAACATTTCCTTTGTTGTTACTAATGGCATTGTTGTTACCACCTTTCTTAATATTTTAATATTTTGACCGGTACGGGACCGGGTGAAAACTACTGCATTTATTATAACCCAAAGCCTGTTTATACGCAAATAGATTCTCTGGAAAATATGTCCAAAAAATTAGGAATATTCCTGTGGAATCCTGATCTGGAGTACCTGCTGCTCATTGCTGATCATGGCTTTCAGGTGCTCCCCGCCAAACTCTCCGTCCAGTGACCAGGCCAGCGGCTTCCCGCTCTCCACGATCAGCTCCGACGTCTTATACGTATGGATGTGCTCCGACTTCACACGCTTGTCCACCAGCGCCATGATGATATTGTTCAGATCCAGCGGATTGGACGGCTTACGGATCAACGTCACCTCAAAAAGTCCGTCGTCCAGCAGAATATCCTGCCCGGTGATCCCCCGGAAACCGCCTACAGAATAGGAATTGGTAACCATCCCATAGAGAAACTCCCCCTCAATCACCTGATCGCTGTACGAAATTTTCAGGGGATAAGCCCGGACGGCCGGAAGCCTCTTGACGCCTTCCACCAGATAGGCTGCGTGCCCCAGGACATTTTTTGCATCCTGCTTCGTCTGATAAGATACGTCCGTAAAAATTCCAAAAGCCGCAACATAGATGAAATTGTCATTGTTAAAGGTACCTATGTCACAGGCAAAATCTTCCCCGGAAACAACAATATCCGCCGCCTTTATCATACTCTTGGGAATCTTCAGGCTGTTGGCAAAATCATTGGTACTGCCCGCCGGGACATAGCCTATGGGAAGCTTTTCCTCACATTTCATCATCCCGCTTACCACCTCGTCAAGCGTACCGTCACCGCCGCTGCATACTACAATATCATATCCCGCACTCCTCTCCTTCACAGCCTTCACCGCATCACCCCGCGCCTGCGTGGGATAGGCAGTTACTTCATATCCGGCCTTTACGAAAATATCTATGATATCCAGCAGATTGCTGCGGATCTGAGCCTTGCCCGCCCGCGGATTATATATAAAAAGCATTCTACGATCCATAACACCCTCCGTTCTCCTGCCTGCGTATGTACTATAATAATATACTATCATTCCAGTAAACGGGAATCAATATGCGCTGACAAAAAAACGAGCAAAAAACGAGCATAGCTCGTTTGCGAGATTCGCTTCGCGAACTCGAAAAAGCGGAGGAATTCCTATACCATAAAAAAGAGACCTCCCGCAAGGAAATCTCTTCTGAAATTATGCCTTATTAAAATGTCATGCACAGTCTGCTTGTGCCTAGTTTCCGCTCAGGAACTTCTCGATCTCCACTACTGCGGAATTCTCGTCGCTTCCCTCAGCAACCACTGTTACTTCTTCGCCGCTGGCAAGTCCCAGGCTCATCATGCCCATGATGCTTTTCGCATTGACTTTTCTGTCATCGGCATTGATGTACACCGTGCTCTCAAACTGGCTCGCAACCTGCACGAGCATTGCAACCGGTCTGGCCTCCAAGCCAGTCTCCAGTTTGATCTGGATAGATTTTTGAATCATAATATTCTCCTCCTTTATGACCTGATTCCATCAGCAATCTCACTCAACCTGCGTAATCTATGGTTTACACCAGATTTCCCTACAGTCGGTTCCAGATAGCCGCCAAGTTCCTTTAAAGCGGCATCCGGATATTCTAATCGAACCTCCGCCATCTGCCTCAGATTATCCGGCAAATTCTCAAATCCATACTTGTCTCTGATCAAAAGTATGTCTTCGATCTGTTTGGACGCTGCGTTGACGGTCTTGGAGATATTCGCCGTCTCGCAGTTGACGCGCCTGTTAATTGAATTGCGCATCTCTTTGACAATTCTGAGATTCTCCAGATTCATCAGTGATACATGCGCTCCTATGACATTGAGCAGGTCCACAATCCCCGCCCCCTCTTTCAGATAAACCACGTCATATTTCTTGCGCTTAATAACCTTTGCCTCGATCTGAAATTCCTGTATGATATCCTGCAGTTGTTCCGCCTGGGCTCTCTCACTGCATACAAATTCCAGATGATAGCTTTTCTCCGGATCACTCATTGAGCCGCTGCTTAAAAATGCTCCCCGCAGATACGCCCTTGCACAACAGGAGTTCTTGATCAGCAGTGTGTTCACCGGAGCCTTAAGCTCTATGGGCTTTCCTGCTGTTCCTCCAAGGTGCAGAGCCTGTATCACTTTTCTTTCCGCTTCATCATCGGAAAGCAGCCTGCTCTTCTCCCCCATTACAACATTATCTATATTAAATGTTTTTTTAAGTAATGTAAAGCATTTTCTGGCAACTGCTTCATTTTCCGCATCATAGCTCAAATGCATCCCGTTCCCGCAGGTATGCCCGCCAAGGTGAAGCAGTGCTGCCAGTTCTGCAAGCTGACAATGTCTGGCGGAACTGATTTGCGCCGCCAGTTCTTCTTTCACTGTTCCGGAAAAAGACATTCTTCCCCCATTCCGAAGTGCTGCATCCGGTCGTTTTTCTGCCCTTTTACACTCCCTGTTTGATATCTCTGTGATACAGTTTAACGCCGTAATTCCCGCGTTCTTTCATCACACCATACAATTCATTGGCCAGCGTAACGCTTCTGTGCTTGCCGCCGGTGCATCCTATGCCGATCACCAGCTGATATTTTCCTTCTTTAATATAATTGGGGATCAGAAAATCCAGCATGTCCGTCAGCTTCTCCAAAAATACCGATGCTTCCGGAAAATTCATCACATAGTCCTGTACTTCCTGATCATTACCAGTCTTATGCTTAAGTTCATCAATATAGAACGGATTCGGAAGAAATCTCACATCGTACACCAGATCGGCATCCGCCGGAATCCCGTTCTTAAATCCGAAAGACAAAAGCGTGATCATCAACGAATTGTACTCTTCATTGCGCACAAAAATATGGTCGATCTCTTCTTTCAACTCCCTGGTCAGAAGATTGGAAGTGTCAATCACATAATCCGCTTTCTGCTTGATCTCCTGTAAAATCGCCCTCTCTTTACAAACACCCTCTTCCACCCTTCCATCCGGTGAAAGAGGATGCATACGCCGGCTCTCCTTGTAACGTTTCAGAAGCACAAGATCTCCGGCATCCATAAAAAGAATCTCAAACAGATATCCGTTTTCCCGCAGCTTGTCCAGAACCCGCTGTGCATCTCCAAAAGGCTGGTCGGCACGCACATCCAGTCCCAGCGCGACTTTATTGATCTCACCGTTGGGCGTGGCCACCAGTTCCACAAATTTCTCAATCAGCGGTACCGGCAGATTATCCACGCAGTAAAATCCCACATCCTCCAGCATTTTCATGGCCGTTCGTTTCCCGGAACCGCTCATTCCGGTGACCACCACAAACCTCATAGCGCTATCTCCCCGTATCTTATTGTTAACGACATTCAATTTCACTTGCAGTTCTGCAAAAGCTTCCGCATATGACTCTGGCAAAAACCAGAAACCAGTCATGTCGTTTGCTATATCTCTTTATGACCAGATATACCTTTGTTAACCTTATGTCGCACTTGCCTGAATTACATAACTACTTTTACAGACAATTCAGCTTATTAAAAATCTCCAAGAAAAACAATCTCCGGCTCAAGCGTGACATGAAACCGCGTCTTGACCCGCTCCTGAACTTCCTCGATTACTTCTTTGATATCCGCCGCCGTGGCCTTCCCCGTATTAACGATAAAGCCACAGTGCTTATCCGATACCTGTGCACCGCCGATCCGGTATCCCCTCATGCCCGCGTCCATAATCAGTTTGCCTGCATAATTGCCCTCCGGCCTTTTGAACGTACTGCCTGCGCTGGGATACTCAAGAGGCTGTTTGCTTCTGCGAAGCTGCGCCAGTTCTTCCATCCTTGCACCAATCGCCTCCCGGTCACCTTCCGCAAGCTGCAGTACCACTTCCAGAACAATGATCGGCCTGTTTTTGATGGCGCTGGTACGATAACCGAATTCCATGGTCGCATTATCCAGTGTGAGGATCTGTCCCTCACGGTCCAGGCCCCGGACTGACTCCACAATCTGCTTCATCTCTCCGTCGTAAGCGCCTGCATTCATCACCACGCCGCCGCCGATACTTCCCGGTATGCCTGCTGCAAATTCCATGCCGGTGAGTCCGTTTTCTCTGGCTGCCGCTGCAATTCTTGAAAGCAGTGCCCCGGCTTTTGCCGTAATCCGCGTGCCCTCTACCCGGATCTCTTCCATCTGCCCGTCAAGTTTCAGTACAATACCTCTGTAGCCTTTATCGCCGACCAGAAGATTACTGCCGTTACCCAGAATAAAATATTCCTGCTCGATCCGGTTCAGATAGGGAACCAGCTTCACCAGTTCCTCCTCGTCCTGTATCAAAATAAGGCATTCCGCCTCCCCGCCCACGCGGAAAGTCGTATACTTACTCAAAGGCTCCTGAAACAAAATACGTTCCGCCGGAACAACTGTTTTAATATATTCATACATTGATGCGCTCAATACCTGTACCGTCCGTTCCACAGATTTATTTCCTACTCTATTTATATTCGGCTCCGCCGGCGGTGCTACCAGTGCACCTTTTTTCTCTGGTTTATATCCTGATCTTAGAATAATCCATTATAATGTAAATTATGTATTACGGCACATTTCCGCCTTGAGAAATCTCAAATCCGTGCTAGTCAATCACCATCTTGGCCGCACCGTAGATTCCTGCATCATTTCCCAGCGTAGCAAGGGCAAACTGTGTGTCCTTGCAGCCATGGAACACTGTTTTCTCAAAAGCAGGACGGATGTAATCAAACAAAACCTCTCCGGCTTTGGACACACCGCCGCCGATCACAAAAATCTCCGGATTGACAACGCCTGCGATCACCGCAAGGGCTTTGCCCAGATATTCCCCGAACTGCTCCGCCACCTCAATTGCAAGCGCGTCACCGGCTTTCACTGCGTCAAATACCGTCTTGGCAGACACTTCACCCTGTCTGAGCATACTGTCCTGTTCGCTGTCCTGTAATTTCCTGTTGGCCAGCCTTGTGATACCTGTAGCGGAAGCATACTGTTCCAGACAGCCATAATTTCCACAATTGCAGGCTTTCTCCTCTGCATCCTCCACATGAATATGACCGATCTCTCCGCCGGAGCCGTTGGAGCCTGCCACGACCTTCCCATTGATAATGATGCCGCCGCCGACACCCGTGCCCAGCGTCACCGCAACCAGATCCTTATGACCCTGTCCGCCGCCTTTCCACATCTCGCCCAGTGCTGCCACATTGGCGTCATTACCGCCTTCTACGCGCATATTGTCCAGAAGAGCAGTAAGCTCTTTTTTCAAATTCATCTCGGACCATCCCAGATTGACAGCCTTGTGGATGACACCTTCACTGTCAACCGGTCCCGGCGCGCCCACACCCACGCCTGCCACATCTTCTTTTACAATGGATTTCTCAAACATTTTATTCTTGATACTGTCCGCAATATCCGGCAGAATATTGCATCCGCCGTTATCTGTTCTAGTCGGAATCTCCCACTTGTCCAGCACGTTGCCGTTTAAATTAAAAAGTCCCAGTTTGACTGTCGTACCGCCTACGTCTACTCCAAATACATAATTTGCCATAATACCCATCCTCTCTTCCCGCTATATGCGTATTCCTCATTATCCCCGCGGTTCTATGCGCTTCCTGCTTCCGGTCTTCATGCCCGCCGTCAGGATTCCGTTCCACAAAAATCTTCCTTAATCCTCTCCGTCGCGCTTGCCTGCCAGAGAGTTCTGCACACGCTTATACAGCTCCTGTGCAGCATTGTAGCCCATCTTCTTCTGACGGTGGTTGACTGCCGCCGACTCACAGATGATCGCCAGATTACGTCCCGGCCTGATCGGTATGCTGTGGCAGACTACCTTATTGCCCAGATATTCCGTATACTCCTCTTCCAGACCCAGACGGTCATATTCTTTCTCCTTGTCCCAGTCTTCCAGCCGGATGACCAGATCTATGTTCTGCGTATCCCTGACGCTGGAAGCACCGAACAGCGCTTTCACGTCCACGATACCGATACCTCTCAGCTCAATAAAGTGCTTGGTGATATCCGGCGCGGAACCGACCAGTGTGTCCTCGCTGACTCTCCGCAGTTCCACCACGTCATCCGTGACAAGACGGTGTCCTCTCTTGATCAGCTCCAAAGCCGCCTCCGACTTACCGATGCCGCTCTCGCCCGTGATCAGTACGCCTTCACCGTAAACGTCCACCAGAACGCCATGCACAGAAATACACGGAGCAAGCTTCACATTCAACCATCTGATAACTTCCGCCATGCAGGCAGAAGTTGCCTTCTTCGTCATCAAAAGCGGAACCCCGTACTTCACTGCCGTAGCTCGGAAAAGATCATTAGGATGCAGTTCTCTGCAGAAAATGATGCCGGGAATCGGGTTGTTGAGAAGCTTTTCGTATATCTCGATCTGTCTCGCTTCATCAAGACCGTTCATATAAGAGTATTCCACAAATCCCACCACCTGCAGCCGGGTGGTCTCAAAATGCTCGAAATAACCTGCGATCTGCAATGCAGGTCTGTTAATATCCGGTTGTGTAACATTGATTTTGGAGATATCAATCTCCGGTGTGAGATTTTCCAACTTGAATTTGTCGATGACTTTGGTTAAACTGATGCTTGCCATATCCTTCTCCTTATGATTGTTAGTGCCGCTGACCACGGCTTGTTTGGAAATGTGAATGCATTACAAGATACTCCGTGTCCCATGGGGCCGCGGAATCCTTGTATATTGTAGCATATATGAGAGATGTTAGCAATTGTTTGTGCCTTATTGCGGCACGGCTGGATGGGTACTGGTTACAATTCACACCTATGCCAGATTTCGCATTAATTTACGGTTATCCAGATCAGAATACCTTAATTAATACACTTTCCATCTTTTACCGTAATGATACGGTCACAGTTTCTGGTGAGCTCCATATTATGAGTAACAAAAATGATGGTCTTATCCATTTTCTCTGAAAAAAGCCGCAGCAGGTTTACCACAGCCTGCGTATTCTTACTGTCCAGATTTCCGGTAGGTTCGTCTGCCAGAATGATGTCCGGACCACTCAGAAGAGATCTGAGAACAGCCGTTCTCTGCTGCTCTCCGCCGGACAACTGTGCGGGGAACGCGTTTTTCTTTTCGCTGAGCTTTAACATCTCCAAAAAGCTGTCAATGCGTTTCCCGTCAATTTCTTTTCCCTTTAGCTGAAAAGGCAGAATGATGTTCTCATAGACAGTCAGTTCATCAATCAGATTATAATCCTGAAAAATAAATCCCACCCGCCTGCGCCGGTATAAAGTTCTCTGCCGCTCATCAAAATCCGATATCACTTCCCCGGCAACAGTGATGGTTCCTTCGCTTACATAATCCATGCCGCCGATCAGATTGAGGAGCGTTGTCTTACCGCTGCCCGAATCCCCCACGATCCCCACGAATTCCCCTTTTTTCAAGCTGATGTTCACCCGGTTAAGTACCCGGATGCTGCCCCACCGGTTTTCATATATTTTACTTACATCTGTTACTTCGACCACAGTTTCCCTTTTCACCCTTCATTTTCCCCTTTCCATATTAATGCTGCCACACAAAATTCCTGTCCCTCAACATCCCCGTATCCTGTCCAGGAAATTCTCCTTCCGGTCCATCAAACCATAAGCCGTCCAGGGGACCAGAACTGCCACGGCACATCCCACCATTGCAAATACCAGATATATGCCCGGATAAATCTCATATTTTATATAAGGCTGCCTCAACAGATTTTCGATCAGAAACCAGACTCCGGGAACCGCCAGCAGGATACCCGACACAAATCCCCCGGCCATATACAGCATTCCTTCTTTCGCAAGCATCTTTCTGATCTCTGACTCCTTTGTTCCCATGCTCTGCAAGATCGCAAATTCTCTGCTCCTGCTGTAAATACCTGCCGCCGTGCAATTGATAAAATTCGAAATCCCCATAGACAGCAGGATCATGCTTAAAACAAATCCGGCCAGCTTCAAACCGCCTATGTACTCTTCCGCATCTCTGGCTGCCGTTTTGGCTGACCGGAAGGCAAGATGACCGCCCCCGGAACCACCCTCTCCTGCCGGACGATTCTCCAAAGCCTCATCCCACATTTCATGAAACCCTTCCTCCACATCAAAAGCATACAGATAATAACCCTCGCGCTTTTCCTTTTCCCGCCATTCTTTCATGGGCAGTACAGGCTTCCTGCATAGTTCTGCCCCGGCAGACTCAGGGAATAAGGCAGTCCTTCCACTACTGCCATAACCTTGTAAATTCCCTCTTCTCCACTCCGAAAGGAAATTGTCACCTGATCTCCGGGCTCATAGCAGGCTGCATTTTCTGTATTCCCATCGCTCAGGATCGGATTCAGCAGCACATATTTTCCTGTATGTAACAGCTCCAGGTTGATTTCTCCCCTTATGGGTTTTAGTTTTTGCAGCAGCATATCATCCAGACCATATACATCTGTCCACATTTTGCCCGGCGTTTCATAAGCATTCTCCCCCGCAATGTTGACAAAATGCTCCCACACCTCCTCCGAAGGCTCAAGACAGATCCAGGACGTGGAGCCGCCGCCATGTGCTTTGACTCCGGGAAACTCTTTGTATACCGCAATGTCTTCTTCCATAGTCCGTTCATATGTAATCGGATTCAGGCCCGGACTTGTAAAAACAGGTTTCCTGGCAAAAATATAATCCGCATCTATATCCCCTTTTACATACTCCTCCACGTCAAATCCTGCCGCCATGGTATAAAATACGCCGGCCAGAAGAATACTCAGTGCAATGGATACCCACACCTTTAATACTTTCGCCTTACTGTTCGCAAAACAGCGCACCGCAAGTTTTCTCAGGCAGTCCTTTTCATCCGCCGCTTTTACCGGCCTGATTTTTCCCGTATATCTCTTCAACTCTATGGGGGACGCTTTCCCGGCAAGCTTCATCGGCTTCCGCTCACTGAGTTTGACCGTCGCATAAGAAAAAGTAAGGGATAAAACAAAAATCCAGCCGTTTCCGTTTCCCTTTCTCTGAATCTGCAGAGATGTCCCTGCATTTAAAATACCCGGCAGCACCGTCCTGCAAAAAGCATATGCCACAGGCAGCGCCGGAAAAGCGGCCAGCAGAAAAAGAAGATTGTTCTGCCGACGGATCAGCCCTTCGATCTCTTTTCCGGTTATTCCGTTGGTGGAAAGCCTGCCGTAAAACCTCGCATCCCTCGAAAGGGATATTTGAAAAATATTAGAAATAAAAAGATACCCCATCATCATAATAAAAAACAATATCCCGAAAATTGCCGCCCAGATGCCTGCACTCATGCCGTCAAACGGAGAAACTTCATTCAGAAAAAATGTTCCATCCTGCATGTCAAGCCCTTCTTCCTCTGCCAGCATAGACGCCAGACGCCTCACATTACCATGGGAAGAAAACATGACCCCCGCAATTTGATAAGTTGCATCCTTCGGATCAATGCCACGCTGTCTTAAGTCCTCAAACACCTCTTCCCGAAAATCATCTGATGTCAGCACCACATGCAGAGGCTGTGCCGCTCTCTCATATACACCAACAACCGTAAAAAAGTCTGAGTATTCTTTTTCCTCAATGTAATAGGTCATTTCAATCCTGTAACCTGCCTCTGATGCCGTTTCATGCGGCCAGTCTGCCTCTGACACAAGCCCGCGGTCTCTCAGGTACTGATCCGATACCACGATCTCATGAGCGCTTTGAGGCATACGCCCCTTTACAGGATTATACCGCATCCATTGTGCCATCCTGTCCTCGAAACAGAACAACTGAATGCCGCCTGCACCCGAAGGCTCCATGGTTTCCGCCAGCCGGATGCCCAGACCCGCATCCTTCACTCGCCTGCTGGCTTTGATCTTTTCATATTCCTCCTGCGTCACAACAAAGGAGGCATCTGCCAGCATAGGCGAAGATGCCCGCAGCATTTCTTCCGCGGCATCAAGCACGAAGAACAGCGTGGAAAAGACTGTAACAAATAGAACAGTAAAAAAGACTGCGGCTATAACGCAGATGCTTTTCCCCTTTTCCCGAAGAGCCTTTCTGACGGGAATCTTTGTTAATACGCCTGTCATCCTATTCCCCCTTCCCTGTTCCCGTTTTCCAGCATGGCCATTTTACATTGATACAGAATCTGATCATGAATGACCTCCATAATGATCATATAGAAAAACGAAAGAATAACACCCGCCATAAAAGGACCGGACTGCCAGATCTGTTTAGGATCGCTGAGAATCCTTACCCCATTGACCAGCGAAACAAAAAGCGCGATCAGTGCAATCAGTTTTTTCGCATATTCTACCGTACAGATAATTTTGTCCATCTCGCCCGCGCTGTATTTTCTTATCTTCAACCAGCATCCATATCCGGCTATGTATCTGGTGAATGCTCCCGTAACGCCCATAATCAAAAAGAAAATTGCTGTCATATAGAAAATAGTAGGAAGATGAAAAAAGAGCCGCATATTAATTCTACCCGCGATATGTGCCATCGTTAACAACATGCCGCCGGCCACCACCAGCACACTGCAAAGTACGCCCATGCTTCTGCTTATTTTTGTCTGCTTCATCTCGTCCAGTTCCTGCACCAGACCAATTACATTATCCTCCGTCTTCCTGATAAACTCGCTTTCTGAAATTTCCTCGCCTGCCAGCAATTCATTAATCGTTATTTTCAGGATATCACAGACCGGCTGCAAAAGTGCCACATCAGGCAGCCGTATTCCCGTCTCCCATTTGGAAACGGTCTTGTTGGACACACCTACCAGCTCCGCAAACCGAAGCTGCGTCAGTTCCTGCTCTTTTCTTTTTCGGGCAATAAATTCCTCGATCTTGATCTGATCCATCTGTATATATCCCCTCTTCCATATTTGATCCGCCAGTTTTTCCTGCATTAACCAGTATGATTCCTGCCACTTATACTATACTCTTTTTAATCACTGTAATCATTTGAATTTATGGAGAATCGTTCTCCGTTTTGTGGAATTAAAGCATAGTATCTGAAAAATCGGAAATAATACAAGAATTTTACAGTTATGCCAGAAAAAAACCACCATGCCAGATTGACTGCCATGATGGTTCAATATTGACTTCTATACAATGCTTCCGCACTCGTCTTCCCGTATCTGTCCGGTCGATGTTATCACTCCCCCTTCTCCTCCCTCCGGAAAAACTCAAAAATCTGCTTTCCGATATGCTCTGGAATCTCCGGCACCTCGCATAACTGTTCCACTGACGCTTCTTTAATCTCATGAATGGATCCGAAATGTCTCATCAGCGCCTTGCGTCTGGCCGGTCCTACCCCCGGAATCTCATCCAGAACTGATTTGACCTGAGCCTTGGAGCGCAAAGAACGATGATACTCAATGGCAAATCGGTGCGCCTCATCCTGTATTCTCGTAATCAGTTTGAATCCTTCCGAGTGCGTGTCAATAGGAATTTCCACGTTATGATAGTACAGCCCTCTGGTACGGTGATTATCGTCCTTGACCATACCGCAGACCGGAATGTCCAGTTGCAGTTCTTCCAGCACCTGCAAGGCAATGTTTACCTGTCCTCTGCCGCCGTCCATCAGGAGCAGGTCAGGAAATTTGGTAAAGCTTCCGAATTCATGATCCACTTCCCTCCGATTCAGTTCTTCTTTCTCTTCCATACCGTGCACAAACCGCCTGGTAAGCACTTCTTTCATACATGCATAATCATCCGGCCCCGCCACGGACTGGATACGGAACTTCCGGTAGTCGCTGCGCTTCGCCTTCCCTTTCTCGAAAACGACCATGGAGCCTACATTGGCAAAGCCGCTGATATTAGAAATATCGAAGGCTTCCATACGGCTCACCTGTTCCAGATCAAGCAGTGCCGCAATCTCTTTTACCGCACCTATGGTTCTTCCCTCTTCCCGTTTGATCCGTTCCTTGTCCTGGCTGAGCACGAGATGAGCATTCTGCGCCGCCAGTTCCACCAGCTTTTCCTTTGCACCTTTTTTTGGCACACGGATATAGACTCTGCCGCCCTTTCGGGTGCTGAGCCATTTCTCCAGAATCTCAATGTCCGCGATCTCCTCCTGTAGCATCAGTTCACGGGGAATATAGGGCGTGCCTGCATAAAACTGTTTGACAAAATCCAGCAGGATCTGGGCGCTGTCATATCCCTGTACATGGGTCATATAAAAATGCTCCCGCCCGATCAGCTTGCCGTCCCGCACGAAAAACACCTGCACCACCGCGTCGGTCTCGTCCTTTGCCAGCGCCAGGATATCTTTGTCCTCTCCGTCACTGTCTGTAATCTTCTGCTTTTGGGCAACACTTTTCACACTGTTATAGAGATCTCTGTATCGTATTGCGTCTTCAAATTCGAGATTTTCCGACGCACTTGTCATTTTTTCTTCCAGATTTTTTAAAATAGGCTTATAATTGCCGTTCAGGAAATCCAGCGCCTGCTCCACCCGTTCCCGGTACTCCTCTTTGCTGATATAGCCCTGACAGGGCGCAGTGCACTGTTTGATATGGTAGTTCAGACAGGGGCGTTCCAGCCCGATATCCCGTGGAAGTCTGCGGTTACAGGTCTTTAGCTGATAGAGTTTGTTCATCAGGTCAATGGTATCCTTCACCGCCGCCGCGCTGGTATATGGTCCGAAATATTTGGAACGGTCTTTTTTCATCTCTCTGGAAAAAAGAATCCGCGGGTATTCTTCGCCCATGGTCACTTTGATATAAGGATAGGTTTTGTCATCCTTCAGCATGGTATTGTATTTCGGGCTGTATTCTTTGATCAGATTATTCTCAAGCACCAGCGCTTCCAGTTCGGAATCTGTCACAATATACTCAAACCGTGCGATCTGCTGAACCATCTTATCAATCTGCGGTCCCCTTCCCACGATCTTGCGGAAATAAGAGCGGACGCGGTTGTGAAGGTTCACCGCTTTTCCTACATAAATGATGGTATCGGCCTCATCGTGCATAAGATAAACGCCGGGCGAATTAGGGAGTTTTTTTAATTCTTCTTCAAAATCAAACATATCCTGTTCCTTTTTATGTTTTATAGCCGTTTTATCAATTTACGCTTTAACGGCTTACTCTTTTTATATTAATAGAATAAACAGGGCAAAGTCAATTGCCGAAGCTGACTTTGCCCTGTAACATAGCATTCTTTTATTTATGGCCATCTCTGTCGCTGCGTGGTTCCGGTGCCTGGGAAAACCGTCCCCGGTTCTCCGGCTGCGGCTGTGTCGGCGGCATCCAGCGCTGTTCCCGGCCGTTCTGCTGTTCCGGCTGCCCGGCTGCAGACTGCGGCGGCATCGACTGTCCGTTTTCCAGAACCTGCTGGTATCCCTGTACTGATTCCTGTGGTGTCACGGGCCGTCCTGTTCCCAACGGCTGTGACTGTTCCGGCATCTGATTCCGGGGCTGTACCGGCCAGTTTCCTGTGCTCTGCGGCTGGCCTTGCATCCACCCTTGCACCGGCTGACTATCTGAATTCTGGCCGGGCTGGCCATACATCTGGTTCTGGGACTGTACCGGCTGGCCGCCTGCAAACTGTGACGGCTGACCATACATCTGCTCCTGCGGCGGTACTGTCTGACCGCCTGCAAACTGTGACGGCTGACCATACATCTGCTCCTGCGGCGGTACTGTCTGGCCGCCTGCAGACTGTGACGGCTGACCATACATCTGCTCCTGCGGCGGTACTGTCTGGCTGCCTGCAGGCTGAGGCTGTGCTCCCGCGGAAGTTCCCGCTTCTTCAGCCTTTGTTTCGTCTTTTTTGCCTTCTTCCGTATTCTCCTCCGGTTCCGGAAGTCCTTTTTCCTTGCGGAAGATCTTCATGAATTCCTTACCGGTGATGGTTTCTTTTTCGATCAGGTGAGCCGCCAGTTTATCCATGATCTCACGGTTCTCTTTGAGCAGTTTCTTCGCCTGCTTATAGCTGTCACGCAGAAGCTTCATAACCTCCGAATCAATATCCGCCGCCGTCATCTCGGAACAGGTCAGAGATGCCCGGCCGTCCAGATACTGACTTTCCACCGTAGCAAGACCCATCAATCCGAATTTCTTGCTCATACCGAAGCGGGTGACCATATTGCGGGCTATGCTGGTCGCCTGTTCAATATCATTGGCCGCCCCTGTCGTGACGGTATCAAACACAATCTCCTCTGCCGCCCGGCCGCCAAGCAGTCCTACCAGTCTGTCACGCAGTTCCGCTTCCGTATCCAGATACTTCTCTTCTTCAGGCACATGCATGACATAACCCAGGGCACCCATGGTTCTGGGCACGATGGTGATCTTCTGCACCGGCTCGGAATTCTTCTGCAGTGCGCTGACCAGCGCATGGCCGACTTCATGATAGGAAACGATCTTGCGTTCTTCCTTGCTCATGATCCGGTCTTTCTTCTCTTTTCCTACGAGTACCTGCTCTACCGCGTCAAAAAGATCCTTCTGGCTCACGTACTCTCTGCCTGTCTTAACGGCATTGATTGCCGCCTCGTTGATCATATTTGCGAGATCGGATCCCACCGCGCCGGAAGTCGCCAGCGCAATTTCGTTCAGATCCACCGTTTCATCCATCCGTACATCTTTGGCATGTACCTTCAGGATCTCCACTCTTCCTTTTAAATCGGGTTTATCTACAATGATTCTTCTGTCAAAACGACCGGGACGGAGCAATGCCTTATCCAGAATCTCCGGTCTGTTCGTCGCCGCAAGGATGATAATACCCTTCTTGCCGTCAAAACCGTCCATCTCGGACAAAAGCTGGTTCAGCGTCTGCTCACGCTCCTCATTTCCGCCGCCGTACTTCGTATCCCTGCTCCGTCCGATGGCGTCTATTTCATCAATAAATACGATACAAGGTGCATTTTTCTCCGCTTCCTTAAACAGGTCCCGTACACGGGAAGCGCCCACACCCACATATAATTCTATAAAGTCAGAACCGGACAGGGAAAAGAAAGGAACATGTGCCTCTCCTGCCACTGCCTTGGCAAGCAGTGTCTTACCTGTACCGGGAGGTCCCACCAGAAGCGCTCCCTTGGGCAGCCTGGCACCGATCTTGGAATATTTCCCCGGATTATGCAGAAAGTCCACAACTTCTACCAGGGACTCTTTCGCTTCATCCTCTCCTGCCACATCCTGAAATGTGATGCCCGTTTCTTTCTGCACATAGGCCTTGGCATTACTCTTGCCCACGCCCATGGGCCCGCCTTTGCCGCCCATCCGTCGAAACAGCAGACTCAGCAGTCCCCACATTAATAAGATGGGCAGAATATAGTACAGCAGTACCGTCATAATAATACTGGAACTGTCAGAGGTCTGCTTGTTCACATCAATGTTGTGTTCCAGCAGCCGCTGTGTCAGCGTATTGTCATCTTCCATCCTGCCTGTATAATATGTCATACTGCCCAGGCTGTAACCGTACATAAAAGGAGAAGTCTGCTTCTGTGCTTTCGGGTAGATGATGATACGATCCGACTCCACCGTCACACTTTCCACTTCTCCGTCCTCAACCATTTTCACAAAGGAATTATATGTGATTTCCTGATTGCTTGCACCTGTCAGCATCTTCATAAACATACTGATACAGATCAGCGTGATGACCGCGGCAGCCACAAGCATGATCAGGCTCTGCTTCCGGGGATCATTCCCGCCGTTTCCCGGTCCGCCGGAGCCGCCGTTATTACTGCCATTTCCCGGTCCGCCGGGACCGCCCGGGCCGCGGCCCTGTCCGCCGTCATATTGATTCAAATTATCATCCATGAGGGATCCTCACTTTCGTTCTGCTATATTTTAAAATGATATGATAAATCGTTACATGTTTCCATGAAATATTCACAGCAGCTGCACGGAAACTGAACTATCTACAATATTTAAGACTATATCTAGTATATAGAAGGAAAAATCATAAATCAATATGAGAATTATGAATTTATGAACACAAGTATAAAAGAATTATAAAGTTTTTTACAAAATTTGACCTTTGCAGTAGATTTTTCCTGTCTGTTCATTGTATAATAATTGATATATGGTTTTTAACTGTAACTATTCAGAGATCTGATCTCAAATAGTTATTTTTCGTTACAGAAAGGCAAGGGCATATAATGGCAGTAAAATACGTATTTGTAACAGGCGGCGTTGTTTCCGGTCTCGGCAAAGGCATTACAGCCGCTTCACTGGGAAGATTATTAAAGGCACGCGGCTATAAAGTCACGATGCAGAAGTTTGACCCCTATATCAATATTGATCCCGGAACAATGAATCCGATCCAGCACGGTGAAGTTTTTGTCACGGAAGACGGTACGGAAACCGATCTTGATCTTGGTCATTATGAGCGTTTTATCGATGAAAATCTGGACAAGAATTCCAATGTGACCACAGGAAAGGTTTACTGGTCAGTACTGCAGAAAGAGCGGCGCGGTGACTACGGCGGCGGAACCGTACAGGTTATCCCGCACATTACCAACGAGATCAAAAGCCGTTTCTACCGCAACTTTACAGACGAGGACACGCGCATTGCCATTATCGAGGTGGGCGGTACGGTAGGTGATATCGAAAGCCAGCCTTTCCTTGAATCCATTCGTCAGTTCCAGCATGAAGTAGGCCGGGACAACGCGATTCTGATCCATGTAACGCTGATTCCCTATTTAAGCGCTTCTCAGGAGATGAAGACCAAGCCTACCCAGGCCAGCGTGAAAGAACTGCAGGGTATGGGGCTTCAGCCGGATATTATCGTATGCCGCAGCGAGCACCCTTTAGATCAGACTTTAAAAGATAAAATCGCACTCTTTTGTAATGTGCCAAGCAACCGTGTATTACAGAACCTTGACGTAGAGCATCTTTACGAGGCACCTCTTGCTATGGAAGAGGAACATCTGGCACAGGTAGCCTGTGACTGCCTGAAACTGGATTGTCCGGAACCGGATCTGACAGACTGGAAGGCCGTGGTAGAATCATTGAGAACTCCCGCCAGCGAAGTGACTGTTGCCCTTGTAGGTAAGTATACCCAGCTTCATGACGCTTATATCAGCGTTGTCGAAGCATTAAAACACGGCGGCATCTCCAATCGCTGCGTGGTGAATATAAGATGGGTTGACTCTGAGATCGTAACAAAAGATAATGTAAACGAACTCCTGGCCGGCGTTAACGGCGTACTCGTGCCCGGCGGCTTCGGAGACAGAGGAATCGAGGGCAAAATACACGCCATTACCTATGCAAGAACAAACAACATCCCTTTCCTGGGACTTTGTCTCGGTATGCAGCTGGCTATTGTAGAATTTGCCAGAAATGTACTCTCCTATAATGATGCCCACAGCATAGAGCTTGACCCTTCCACAACCCATCCGGTGATCGCACTGATGCCTGACCAGAACGGCGTGGAAGATATCGGCGGCACTTTACGTCTCGGATCCTATCCCTGTGTACTCGACAAGACTTCCAGGGCATACGAACTCTACGGTGAGGAGACTATTCACGAAAGACACAGACACCGCTATGAAGTAAACAATGATTACCGCGCAGTGCTCACAGAACACGGCATGAAGCTGTCAGGTTTATCACCAGACGGACGAATTGTGGAAATGTGCGAGCTGCCGGAACATCCTTTCTTCGTGGCGACACAGGCTCATCCCGAATTGAAGTCAAGACCCAACAGACCCCATCCGCTGTTCAGAGGATTTGTGGCCGCAGCGCTTCGCGGACTCGGATAAGCGATAAAAAAACGAGCAAAGTTCGTTTACGAGATCTACTTCGCAGCCTCGAATAAGCGGAGGAATTTCCTATACCATAAAGAAAGAGGGCAGAACCATATCTCATGATTCTGCCCTCCGTTTTTCCTGTTTCCAATTGAAAAATCAGAGATTTTTCAATTTACTCTTCCAGCGCATTCAGCTTATCCACAAGCGCCTGAATATCTGCCATGGTAACTTTTCCCGTAAAACTGATGGGACCGCGCAGCGGCAGATATTCCTCCATTGCCGTGTTCATCTCATCCGTAATAGCCTCACTGGCAGCACTGCTTTCAGGCTCCTCCGGCTTCTCGCCGAAAAATTCGCCTTTCAAAACATCCTGCACGATAGCCCACGCTCTGGGATCACGCTTCACATCCCCCATAGTCGTATCTGTCGTATATACGAAGGGAAGCTTCACTGTGGACTCCACCGTCACCGTCTTCGTCAATACGATGTCTCTGGAAGATTTGCCGATCATAATGTCAAATTCTCCACTTTCCACATGCCAGTCATGAATTCTCACGCTGTAATAAGCAAAAGCCTTTTTATCCAGAACAAAGGTCACAGTCTTTGTCTCACCCGGTGCAAGTTCCACTTTGGCAAAATCCCGCAGTTCTTTTACCGGACGGATCACTGTGCTCTCTTTGTCGGCCACATAAAGCTGAACCACTTCCTTGCCTGCCATACTGCCTGTGTTCGTCACATTTACAGATACCTTCAATGTATCCGTGTCTTTTAACTGCTCTTTATCCACTGTCAGATCAGAATATTCAAATGTAGTATAAGACAAACCGTAGCCGAAGGGGAAGAGCACATCCATCTTCTTCTTATCATAGTAACGGTATCCCACAAAAATACCTTCACGGTACTCCACCACATCGCCTTCACCGATATAGGACAGATAGGACGGATTATCCTCCAGTCTGAGGGGGAAGGTCTCCGGAAGCTTCGCACTGGGATTGACCTTGCCGAACAGAATATCACATACCGCGCCGCCCACTGCCTGGCCGCCAAGATATGCTTCCACAACACCTTTTACCTTATCGATCCAGGGCATCTCCACCGGCGAACCGTTGTGAAGAACCACTATTGTATTCGGCTGAACCGCCGCCACCTTCTCAATCAGTTCATTCTGACAGTCGGGCATAGCCAAATGCTTTCTGTCGAAGCCCTCAGATTCAAATTTATCCGGCAGACCCGCAAAGATTACTGCCACATCCGCATTTTTCGCTGTCTCTACAGCCTCTGCCAGAAGCTTATCGTCAATTTTATCTTCCTTATCATCAAAGCCCTGTGCGTAAGTGACATTCAGTCCCTCTGCCGCTTCCAGTGCAGAAGTGATCTTATGGCTGTTGATATGGGAACTGCCGCCGCCCTGATAACGGGGTGACTTTGCATATTTGCCGATAAAGGCCGTCTTCTGTTGATCGGATAAAGGCAGCACACCGTCATTTTTCAGAAGAACAATGGTCTCCTCTGCTACCTTACGCGCCATTTCATGATCTTTATCTTTATCGAATACGGCATTCTTATCGCGATTCTCCTCATAGCGGAAAACGATATTCAAAATGTGCTCTACCGTCTCGTCCACTACGCCCTCGTCCAACTCGCCGCTGAGCACCGCACCCACAATCAGCTTATCGTTAACGCCCAGAGAACCCGGCATTTCCAGATCCAGCCCGGCCTTCAAATCTTCCACACGGTTATTGACTGCACCCCAGTCACTCATGACATATCCGTCGAATCCCCACTGATTCCGCAGTGTCTCCGTCAGATACAGATGATTCTGGGCGGCATAGGTGCCGTTGATCTTATTGTAAGAACACATAACTGTCCACGGTTTTTCCTTCTTGACCGCACCTTCAAAAGCCGCAAGATAGATCTCATGCAGTGTTCTCTCATCCACCCTGGAATCAGAGGACATCCTTCTTGTCTCCTGGTTGTTTGCCAGAAAATGCTTGATGCTGGTTCCCACGTTCCTGCTCTGTACGCCGTGGATCAATGCACCGGCCATCTCGCTTGCCACCAGCGGGTCTTCCGAATAATATTCAAAGTTACGTCCGCATAACGGAGAACGCTTGATATTGACCGCCGGTCCTAAAATAACGCTGACGCCTTCCGCCTGACATTCATTTCCCAGCGTCTCGCCCATCTTCGTGAGCAGTTCCCGGTTAAAAGATGCGGCCGTTCCGCAGCCCGCCGGAAAACATACCGCCTTGATGCTGTCATTGACCCCTAAATGATCTCCCTGTTCATTCTGCTTGCGCAGACCGTGAGGCCCGTCCGATACCATGCTCGCCGGAATCCCAAGGCGCTCCACCGCCTCTGTATGCCAGAAATCCCCGCCGGAGCACATGGAAGCCTTCTCTTCCAAAGTCATCTGCGCTACCAGTTCCTTGATCTTGTCTGCTGTCATTTTGATAACCCTCCTGCATTCTCTATGGCGCTCCGCGCCTTAAGGCACAAAGTACCAAACAGCTATGATGAATTCAGTGTAGCACAGCCCTGACGGGTTTTCTATACCTTTCTTATCATCTTTTTATACAATATGCGCGGAGTCGGAAATCCTGCCTCCTACCGTCTTTTTTCAGGTAACGTTCTTTGCCGCCTTATCCGCTTTCTTCCTGCATGTGCGCAGCCGGATCTCGCAGAAGCTTCCCCCCTCCTTGTTGTTCTCGAAACGGATTTTTCCGCCGTGGGCCAGCACTACTTTGCGCACGATACCCAGCCCTCTGATCTTCTGCTCCGCACGGTTTTTCTTTCTGCCCTGCAGCTGTCGCAGAATCTCCGGTGAATATCCCACACCGTTATCAGAAAAACTGATACAGCACCACTTTCTCTCCTGCCACACCCGCAGGATAATCACCATGGTCTCCTTTTGCCCGCTATGCTGTAAGCTGTTATGAAAAAGATTGCGCAATGCCCTGATTAACAGCTTCCGGTCCGCCGCAATCCACAGACGCTCTGCCTGATCCGATATGCATACCTCGATTTCCAGTTTTCCCTCCCCGGCGCTGCCCAGAATATCTGCCGCCACTTCCCTGACCACCACCGTCGGACGTACCTCCTCCACATGCAGAGGCTGCATGGAATATTCCAGCCCCGAAGTCAGATTCAAATCCTCCACAAGCGCTTTCAACACCATGCTCTGATTTCTGATAACTGCCATCTGCTGCCGTTCCTGCTCCGAAAGATTCTCACTGTTTTCCAAAGTATCCGCATAGCCCAGCACCATTGAAAGGGGTGTACGGATATCATGGGAAATACCGGAAATCCACTCTATCCGCGCCCGTTCCCTGCTGATGGACCAGCGCCGTGTAAAAAAGACCGAAAGAATCAGGATGCAGAGAAAATTGAGAAAAAGCAGCCAATACCAGACCTGCCTCAGAAATACGATCCATGAAAGAGAGAACTCCACACTATATTTCCACATGGAATCCTTTGCCTTACCCACTACCATAATCCGTTCATCCTGCACATATATATGGACAGGATACTCTTTGAGATACCACCTGGTCATACGTGCAATATCCGAACGGCTGTAGGTATCCGGCACCTCTGCCGGCTTTTCATAAGACCAGACCACCTGTCCGTTTTCGTCAAGCAGCATGGCCCACTGTTTTCGCCTCGTCAGCTCTGTCCGCATATCCTCACCCGGTCCATAACCTGCATCTTCCCGGTCCAGCGCCGCCAACAATTCTTTGCCGCTCACATAGTTCGTTCCCCCCTGAATCTCCTGCCACTGACGGTAAAAAAGCATACCAACAAACAAAAGATTCAACACCACCACGAGCACGGCCGTGACTACACCCGTCAACACAAAATAAGTAAGAATCCGCACTCCCGGCAGACTGTTTCTAAGTTTCATACATTACTCCATTTCTTTGCTCATACCAGCTTATATCCCAGGCCGCGTACCGTAAGCAGATACCGGGGATGTGAGGGATCTTTCTCAATCTTCTCCCGCAGTCTTCTGATATGTACGATCAGGGTATTCTCATATCCGTAATTGCCCTCCTGCCACACAGCCTCACAGAGTGCATCAATGGTCACAATTTTTCCCCTGTTGGCTGCCAGCTTTTCCACAATGGCATATTCTTTTGCAGTCAGGGTCACTTCCTCCGGCTTTCCGCCCGGCTCCGCTCCATCCGGCATCTGACCGTCCGCATTGCTCCGATACACCACGCCGCTTTCCAGATCCACCCGGATATCCCCCAGCAGGATCTGCCTGCCTTTATCCGATGCATCACGGATACGGTATACCCTTTTCAATACAGCAAGAACCCGCAGTATCAGTTCTTTCGGCAGAAAAGGCTTTGTGATATAATCATCCGCTCCCATCCCCAGGCCGCGAAGCCTGTCCTCATCCTCGTCCCGCGCAGACAGAAAAAGCACCGGAACATCCGATTGTCTGTGAAGCTCCTGCAGCAGTGTAAATCCATCCCCGTCAGGAAGCATCACATCCAGCAGAATCAGATGGGGATGCTCTCTGCCGCAAACCTCTTTTGCCTCCCGGCAGCTTCCCGCATACACCACATACATAAATCCCGCTCCGACCAGAAATTCACCCACCATTTTCCGCAATGCGGGCTCATCGTCCACCACCATAATCTTGTACTCATGCAGATCCATTCTGTTTGCCTCCGTTCCAAAACGCTGTCTTTTTCTTTTCTGCTTCATTCAAGTATACTCCCATCTTTTTTATCATAAAAGCAGTTTCCCCTAATCTTAATGTAAATGTAATGCAGCCTTCATGCCCTTTTAAGGTAATCCGGATATCCTTTAACCACCAAGCCGCCCGGCAATGGTCCGCCTGCCGGAAACCGCACGGCCTGCAGCAGCACACCTTTCACTCCACGGACGGCAAAATACCATACAGAAAGGAATTCAAGACTATGGCAGTACAAAACCTGATCGAAACAACCAATCTCACAAAGCAATACGGCAAAATACGCTGCGTAAATTCTCTGCATATGCAGGTACCTCCGGGTGCCGTTTACGGTTTCCTGGGGCCCAACGGGGCAGGCAAATCCACGACCTTAAAGATGATCCTGGGACTGGCGAAACCCACCGACGGCTCTATCACCCTTTTCGGCACGAAAATGAACGCCCGGAACCGGATTTCTCTGCTTTCAGATACCGGCTCCCTGATCGAATCACCCAGCTATTACGGGCATCTGACCGGAGAGGAAAACCTGCATATTCTCCAAACCCTCAAAGGCTGTCCGAAAAAAAATATTGACGAAGTGTTACGGGTCGTCCGTCTGACTGAGGCCCGAAAGAAAAAAGTCAGTCACTATTCTCTGGGTATGAAACAGCGGCTTGGACTGGCGGCCGCGCTGCTTGGTTTCCCGAAGCTTCTCATCCTCGACGAGCCTACCAACGGCCTGGATCCCGCCGGTATACAGGAAATGCGGGAACTGATCCGCACGCTGCCTCTGGAATACGGTATGACAGTAGTAGTATCCTCCCATCTGCTCAGCGAGATCGACCAGATGGCTGATCATGTGGGCATCATCAGCAAGGGCCGGCTGGTCTATCAGGATACGCTGGATTCACTGCACTCTCATGCCAGACAGCAGCTCGCCCTGCGCACCGACCAGACTGCCACCGTTCTTTCGCTGTTAAAGCAGGACGGTATTGAGGTGGAAAAAGAAGAAGACTACCTGTTATTTCCCATGGTTAACGATTCCTGTACTGCACACCTGTGCAAACGCCTGATCCAACAGGGCGTATCTCTTTATCGTGTGGAAAAACGGGAAAAGAGCCTGGAAGATATCTTCCTGAAACTGACCGGAAAGGAGGAAAGCCTGTGAAAACGCTGCAGTTAGAATTTTATAAGATTAAAAGAAGAAAAGTATGCCTGACCATGCTTGCTATGTTATCGGCACAGATGCTCTGGGGACTGTGGGCTCTCCGAAACCCTGGAGACCGGGAACTTCAAAGCGGCTGGCTGGTGCTGCTTTATGACCTGTCTATGCTTGACAGCATCATGCTGCCCACCATGATGTCCATTTTGGCTTCCCGTCTGGCGGATATCGAACACAAGGGCTGTACCTATAAACAGTTAAAGACTCTGCGCAGCGCCGGAAGTCTCTATCACGCCAAAGCCGTCTGTGGTTTTCTGATCATTGCGGTGATGCTGATCATCCAGTTTGCTTTCTTTATCTCACTGGGGTATTATCTCGGGTACGAAGGAAATCCCGACCTGAAATATTATCTGCTGTCCTATTTATTGAAGCTGACCGCCAATCTGTCCCTTTTTCTGCTGCAGCTTGCTCTTTCCATGCTGTTTGCCAATCAGATGATCCCCATGGCGGCCGGGCTGGGCGGTTCTATGACCGCACTTTTGCTGTCATTTGTCAAAACCAGTTCTTTTCTGCCCTGGGGTGGCAATTTGAGTGCCTCTCTCGTGCACGCAGACTGGAATCCCGATGCCCGGATCATCACCTACTTTTACCGCACCTTTTCCACCCGGGAACAGGCTGCCGTGGTCTGTATCTTTGTCTGGGCCGCCATCTTCTATGTTTCCGGAAGAATCATGTTTACACGAAGGGAACTTTGAAAACAACATTTCAGATGTGCCTGTAATATTCACAAATATAGACATGAAACAACTTATACGAGCAAGAAGGAGAGTACAATCTATGCATAATTCACTTTATAAAACAATCCGGTCCGAATCCATGAAGCTGAAACGCAGTCCGGTCTGGCTGGCATTTTTCCTGCTGCCGGTCATATCCGCACTGTTCGGTACTTTCAATTATATCAATAACCAGGGTGTCTTAACGAATGAATGGTACAGTCTCTGGTCTCAACATACTCTGTTCCTGTGTTATCTCTTCATGCCTGCCCTGATCGGCATTTACTGCTCCTATCTGTGGAGACTGGAACACACCGGAAACAACTGGAATCATTTTCTGACTGCACCGGTATCCCTGTTCTCCCTCTATATGGGCAAACTTTTTCAGGCTGTTTTGATGAGCATTGCCGGAAATGTATGGGTGTTCCTGCTATACTATCTGTGCGGCAGACTCACCGGCCTGCCGGGGCTGCCTCCGGGCAATGCGGCAGAATGGTTGCTGTGCGGTACTCTCGGCAGCATCGTGATCTGTTGTATGCAGCTCATGCTTTCCATGGCCATCCGCTCTTTCGCCATTCCCATCGGCATCGGGCTGGCCGGCAGCACAGCCGGCCTGATGATGACCAGCCTGGGCTGGGGGCTGTACTATCCCTACTCCATCTACTGCATGGGAATGCGGGCCAACAATCCGAAGCTCGAACTGAACATGCCTGTATTTATCGCAGGATGTCTTGCGTATATTGTGCTGTTTTCGGTTTTGTCGGTGATCTTTCTGTACAGGCATGAGCAGTAGTTCTCTAGCTTTTCCGTCACACTGAGTAACCCGCTTTACAAGCCCGGTCAAGAAAGGATCAAGGAGAGGCCAAAACCTATCTTCAAGGGGTTTTGGTCTCTCCTTATGCTAACGCTGTCTGTCCAGCATTTCTTGCAGTGCTTCGTCCCCGATGCTCACCCATGCGTCCTCTTCTTCCGCATTCAGCCCCAGATACTCCCGCAGTGTCACCGGCTCATCACTAAAGCCCCACTCCTGGCTGTAATCATCAATCTCCTCGAATTCGATCTCTCCTGCCAGGTATTTTTCCTTGAATTTTTTCTCTGTATCAGCCATTTTTTCTCCATTCTGAAGCGTTATATACTGGATCTTCCGGCAATGACGGATATCCCAATTATTTGTGACGCTCCTGCACAAATCATAGGCGTACTTACTTGATCTGTTTTATATAAGTGCCACCATTATTCCTGTTGTATTTCATTCACAATTTTTCCGTCGCTGAGACAAATTGTCCTTGCTGTCTGTTCTGCGATCTTTGCATCATGCGTAATCATAAGAATCGTCATTCCATAATCACGGTTCAGCATTTTCAGTAGCTGCAGCACATTTTCGCCCGATTTCTGATCCAGATTCCCTGTCGGTTCATCACACAGGAGTATTTCCGGCTGATTGATTAAAGCTCTTGCAATCGCTGCCCGCTGCTGCTGTCCGCCGCTGATCTGTCCGGGAAGATGGGCGAGACGGTCCGACAGACCAAGAGCCTCTACGATCTGCGCCACTCTTTCTTCCTCAGGCTTTTCCCTGGCAATTTCTGCGGGAAGGATAATATTTTCACGCACGGTAAGCTCCGGAATCAGGTTGTACGACTGGAAAATGAAACCAATGGTCTTTAGACGGAAACGTGAAAGCTCCTCATCATTCATGTCAAAAAGATTATTGCCGTGATACAGAACCTTTCCTTCGGTGGGATAATCCAATCCGCCCAGCAGATTGAGCAGCGTGGATTTTCCACTGCCGGATGCCCCCATAACAGACACAAATTCCCCCTTCTCCACAGAAAAGGACACCTGATCCAGCGCCGTAACCGCGGCTTCATTCTCGCCGTATTTCTTAGAAAGATTCTCTGTACTTAATAATGTCATATGCTGTACTTTCCTTTCCTGAGTTTATACATTCTAATCTCCATTTCGCAGACGCTTTAGCGTCGGAGGAATCGCGAGCCGAATATCAGATTCGGCTCTGCTTTTTCATTTGCTGCGATGTACTAAAAATCATCCGTCCGGATACCGTCCACAATGTTCGCTTTCTGTATCTGCCTGAGCGGCGCCACTGCAACGGCGATATTAAGCAGTACCAGACACAAGAATGCCACCGTCATAATAAGAGGGAGCGGCTGCTTCCATATTTCAATAAAAAGAGGAAAACGTATCGTCCAGTGTATCACTTTGGTTCCGTTATCTGCCAAAGTGCTGACGTTGTGACCTAGATCAACCACATAATAATACGCATAACGCCTGACCAGATCAAAAACGGTGACCGGCAGCAGAGAGGTCGCCACCGCCCACAGCGGGCATAGAAACAGTTCACGAATATGGCTGACCACTAATGCCTTTTTATTGATCCCGACAGCACGCAGAATCTGCAGGTTCCGCATATTCCTGTTGACCGCAAAATGATAGGCGTTTATCATGCCGAAACACCCCGTAAAAATGACAAGAAGGATCATGGACGCAAAGAGAATCAGGTTGGAACGGTCGGTTCTTACTATCCTTCTTTTCAAATCCATTTTTGAAACGCTGTCCATCTTACCGCTTGTCCCGATGATTCTATACCACAGAAATTCAAAGCGGTCCACGTCTGCGTCCGGCGTAAGATTCACATATACATCCGTGTAGCGCTGATCCGGCAGTCCCCACACAGAAAGCGCATCGGTACAGCACATAATTCCATACCCCGGCGAAATATATCCCGAATGTGTATCATTAAACACATAGCTTTCGGCATCAAGCATGTTCTTCAAATTTTCATCATCAATATACAGAACAGCGCATACCTGCGCTTTAGATACCACCTTAGTACCAAAAGAATACCCTTCTGCATCAGTCACGGTTTTGTCCGTATAGTCATAATAAAACGCAGGACCGTATCCTTCAGGCATCGTATTCTGCGAAAAATCCCATGCTTCCACGTAAGGATCCTGTATGACCACATCGGTGAGCGAAACAAAGTCGCCCACCAGAAAGGGATTGGACAGTTCTGCCTCCGGATACTCCACAATCACTATTTTACTGCCATCCGCCAGCCCTTCCATGTCCAGTTCACCCTCTCTTACGTATGGAGCAAGGCTTTGCAGGAAATCCCTGTCTGCCGCAGTGCCGGGAACTCTGTAAAGAAGGTCGTCCACGGCATACCCCTGGACCGCCTTTGATTTGTCGTAGAGTTCCTGCAGAAGTTCACTTTGCTGGTTATTTTCTATATTGAGGGGTGACAGGGCGTCCTTTTGCTTTTCGGAAAGATTACTGCCGTCGCATAATACTTTCAACCCGGGAAGTTTGATCGTTCCCTTGATTGACACAATATCCTCACTGGCGGCAAGCACGTCCATGTTCTCTGCCGAGATTCCTTCGTTGTGGCGGTTAAACAATACGTTTCCCCACATGGTATCATAGATATCCTTTCTCGCTACATAGTCGGCGCCTGTGCTTTCCGATACAGCAAGCTGCTCATACAACATGACATTATCACTGTCGGCCTTACCCATCATGAAAGCAGCCCCGAAGACAAATGTCCAGCCGGTGATAAAGATCAAAAAAGCCACCGGCCGATTGCCGCTTAATTTCCTTCCCGTAACCTTGCAAAGGATTCTGCCGTACGATGAACCATTGTCATAGCGGGCGGACGGCACTGCCGCTTTCTCGGAAGATAACATTTCGTTCGGGGACAGCCGCGTAGAAAAGAGTACCGGAGCGGCCAGCGCCACAGAAGAAAAAAGTAAACCGAGTAACCAGGGCCAGACATACGGGCTTAAACTGATTGCCTGTGCAACCGGATGGGCACCAAAAGCACTGTACACATACGTGTCACTGACCACATTGCAAATGTGCAGATAAGCCAGATAGAGAATTAGTCCCAACACATATCCCAGAACCACGCCGGCGGCAGCAAAACAAAACGCCTCTCCCAGAAGTCTTCGCCGTACCTCTCTTATGGACATTCCCATACTCCTGTACAATCCGAACTGTCGCTGCCGTTCCTTCATAGCATCCGCCATAACCGCATATACGGATATAAAGGACACCAGAAGGACAATTCCCAGGAAAACAGGAATCAGAATAGAAGAATAGAAATCATTATAGGACAAGTATGCCCTAGTATACAGTTCGTTTTCCGTCAAGGCAAGCACGCCTACTATAGCACCTATAGTTCTCACTCTATTCGGCAGTAGGGACCATGTCTCTATCCCCTGTTCCGCCAGTTCGATTGCCACACATTCCTTTTTAAGACTTGGTATGGAATCAGGTGTACAGTGAATCATTGCGGTCATAGAACAGCCCTCCGGCAGATCCTCTGCGCAGAAGAAAATTTCCGGCAGGTTTGTTTCTCCCTCCGAAAAACTGTGCAACATATCCGTAGCGACAGATGAGTCTTCCAATGAACGGATGTCTCCATAAAAGCTATCCGCCTCATTTAAAATGCCGACAATCGTATATTCCCGCTCACCGACATAAGTTCCTTTCACATTATACAATTTCAATGTGAAGTGATTGCCTAATGCCGGGGCTACGCTGAGCTTTTGGAAGGTCTCACGATAGCCGCAAACCTCGCCGGACGCAACAGGATATCTGCCGCCCTTCTCCGGAGCATAGTGAAACATCTCCTGCGCCTGTCCGGTATCGAAAGCCCCAAAAGGAACCACATTGCTGTATTGTGTCTGACACAGGCCGCCATTCAGAATGATACCATATTCCGCGACATGCTCATTCTGTGCAAGCGTCTCCAGCTGTTCTTCTTCAATCGGAAGGGTCACTAGGTCATAATTGCCGCAGGCATTTAATAGCTTTTCGATATTTCCCTGACTGGCTGAGCGCGCAAGAAACACGCCGGCCGTCATTGCCATCGTGCTGACCATGATCGTCCCCAGAAGCACCATCGCCCGCCTTTTATGATACAGCCAATATTTCGCTGATATGTTCATAAAGCCACCCTCCAAAAGTCAAGCTTTATCTAAATCCTGCCATTTCCGCCACCATCCTGTAAGTCGGCACAGGAACTCCATACCGCTCTCCCATTCGCACCACTTCATAAATCAGCCCGTCTATCTCAGATGCCTTGCCTGCATATACATCCCTCTGCATGGAAGTGGTTGCCTCAGGGTTCAGCGTATCCAGAATCTGCAGGTTGGTAGTCACGATATCAACTAGAAAGGGCACATCCATAGCCACTGCCAGCGCGTCAATCTCTCTCATCAGTTTCACGAAGGTATCCCGTGGATCCCCCGTTTTCTGCACATCCCCGGCAGACACGTGATAATAAAGCCCGCACGCTGCCATAGGTGACACAAAAGCAAACTTCTGCAGAGCATCCCGTCTGATGTTATCGGAAAGCACTCCTTCAATTCCGCTGTCCTTCAAGTCTTTCGCCACCTCAAACAACTCCGGTCTAAGCTCCTGCGGATCCCGCACCCCGTATACGATACGGAAAATATCCCCCCGCATCAGAATCGTTCCCGGCTCCTTGATCTCTCCTGCAATATAGATACATCCGTCGGTCACAAGCAGTCCGGGAAGCTGTTCCTGCATCCTGCCGCCGGTGCCGTAAATGTTCAGAACCGGGATCACGATTGCCGTTTTCTTCGCCACACGCCGGATAAACGGAATCGTCTCATCCAGTGAATACCCCTTTACACAGACAAAGATAACATCCGGCTGGTCCTCATAATGCTCCATATCCGTCGCCTTAATGGGATTTACGTTATATGTTCCCTTCTTCGTCGTCTCCATCTTAAGCCCTCGCTCCTGCATTTTCCGCAAGTGCTCTCCGCGCGCAATCAGGGTCACGTCTTTACCTGCCTCCGTCATATAGGCTCCTATATTTCCGCCCGTTCCGCCTGCGCCGATCACCAGATATTTCATTCCTGTATCCTGCCTTTCCTTCATGTTCTGATGCTGCCTGAGAACATCCCCGACTCCGGCATCATCCCGATGTATCTGTCAAAAATTTTTCATTCCGCCCTGGAAGCCACAGTCAAAATTTTTGTAATTTTACCGGATCTTCTCCCTTCAGTGAATGGATCTATTATAACTCTTTATCATTATTTTTCCTACCCTTTTCTGACAATCTCTCTGTCTGCACTGACGCTTTTAAGCAAAAACCACTGAAAGCCGGATTCTTTTCAAGCTTACTTTTTTACATTTTCTTATCACTCCGGATACTTGACATTTTCAACCGAGGGTATATAATTGCAACGGTTAACGAGTTTCCCTGAAATTTTCTTTATTAAAAATAAGAAGAAACTTTTCAGGAAACACTGAATTCAAGTGTAAATTACTGCCTTTTCGGAGGAATTGGTCATGTATATTATATTTTTTCTCATATGGATCATCTTTAACGGACAGTTCACTTTGGAGATTGCCGCCTTCGGTCTGGTGATCGCAGGTGCACTCTATTTATTTATCTGCAGATTTCTCGATTACCGGCCTGCAGACGATATCCTGTTGTGCAAAAGATTTTTTCTGCTGCTTCATTATGCATTCACTCTTGTGGTAGAAATCCTCAAAGCCAACGGCACAGTTTTCAGGATGATCTACTCGGAAAAATATTCCTTTGAACCGGCAGTGGTTCATTTCAGGACAACGCTGAAAACCACATTTGCGCGTGTTTTACTGGCCAATTCCATCACACTGACGCCAGGCACCATTACCGTCAGCCTGAAGGATGACGAATATGTGGTTCACTGTCTGGACAAGGAACTGGCCCAGGGCATTGATTCTTCCATATTTGTCAAACTTCTGGAACGGATAGAGAATATTTCATAAAAGGTTAATTTATTACAGCTTTTTTCTGAAAGGCGGTGGATGCATTGCTATACCATTACATTTATATCACTATACTGATTATACTGGCTCTTATGCTGTTTCCATGCCTGATCCGTGCCATCAAAGGGCCGCGCATCGCGGACCGCCTTGTGTCGGTGAATATGATGGGCACTATGGTCATGGTCATGATCGCCGTGCTGGCGTTGATGCTTGACGAAGGCTATCTGGTGGATGTCTGCCTTGTCTACGCCATGATCAGCTTTCTGGCAGTGGTGGTTCTGGCCAAAGTATATATCGGTATTTACGAAGAAACCCGCCGGAAGGCAGAACAGGCGGAAGAAGGCACAGGTGAGAATACAGAAAACGAGGGAGGAATGTCCGATGGGAGCTTTTGAGTGGATCAGACTGATTGCCGGCTGCGCGTTTCTTGTGAGCGGCCTTGTCATATTTTTTACGGAGATCTTCGGCGTATTCCACTATGATTATGTGCTGAACCGTATGCACGCCACGGCCATGGGGGATACGCTCGGCATCGCCTCCTGCATGGTGGGGCTTATCATTTTTTCAGGATTAAACTTTACTTCTTTGAAGCTGCTTTTGATCGTAATTTTTCTCTGGTTTGCTTCCCCCGTCTCCTCCCATGTGCTGGCCAGACTGGAAGTGGCAACCAACGAAAACCTCACCGGGCACTGCAAGGTCTATACGGATCTTAAGGCGCTGGAAGAGGAATTGTCGTCAGAGATGTCCGGGCAGGAAGAAAATGAATCGGGAGGCACAAAGTCATGATTTTTTACCAGTACATTCTGATGGGATTTCTGATCATATGCGCGATTTCAGTGAGTTTTTCCAAAAAACTGCTGAATTCCATCCTGATCTATATGTCCTACAGCCTGATTATGTCCATTCTCTGGGTCTGTCTGGAATCACCCGATCTGGCCATCACGGAGGCCGCCGTGGGCGCAGGCGTGACAAGTATCCTGTTTTTTGCCACGCTCAAAAAAATACAGGCCATTCGTATTGAAAAAGACCTGAGTGTAAAAGAAGCCGCACAGACCGCTGAAAATCAGGGCCGTCAGACCACAGACCAGCCCGTCAAGGAGACAAAGTAATATGAGTAAGCTGAAACCTCAGAAAGAATATGAGAAAACCTATGCATTCCGTTTTTTCCGGTGGCTGTCCGGCAGCAAAGATCCTTATTTGGGTGAAGTGGAAATGCAGGTGCAGAAAGAGACTGTACTGCCTCAGGAGACCATCATCGAGCGGATGCGTGAAGCCCAGATGCGCCGGGACAAGGTTTATGACAAGGAATTAAACAAGGCCGCGCAAATCTTTCATAAGATCTATGTCACCATGGCCGTTCTGTTCTGCATCGCCCTGGTGGGGGTTCTTTTAATGACCGTGTCCTACCTGCCGCCCGGCGGCAATCCCGATAATCCGGTCAACAACACGGTTTCGGAACGCTATATTGAGCATGGGCTTCAGGAAACCGGTGCACTCAACATCGTCTCCGGCATGATCCTGACCTACCGTGCCTTCGACACCTTCGGCGAGACAAATGTGCTTTTCATCGCTACCTGCTGCGTGATGATTCTGCTCATGGTGGACGATGCCATCCTGAAAAAACAGGCTGTGATGAACGACCGGCGTTTCGAACCGAAAAACGATGCTATTTTACAGGGAACCGCCTTCGTCCTTTGTCCGATTATTTTTATCTTCGGCATTTATATTATCTTAAACGGGCATCTGTCCCCCGGAGGAGGCTTCTCCGGCGGCGCTATCATGGGCGCGGGGCTGATCCTCTATGTCAGCGCTTTCGGGTTCAGAAAAACCCAGCGTTTCTTTGACGAGCATGTTTATAAAATTGCCAAGATCACTGCCCTGTGCATGTACGGGCTGATCGGCACCTATTTCTATATGACCGGCGCCAACGGAATTGAAAACCACATTCCATTAGGCATTCCGGGACATATTTTAAGCAGCGGCATCATTCTGCCAATCAACATCTGCGTGGGGCTGGAAGTGGCCTGCACGATGTACGCCTTTTACGCATTATTCAGAAGGGGCGGACTGTAAAACCGGCAATTTAAGTCAGGGCCTTGAACATGTTCTGACAGGGAGGGTTAAAATGGGACCAAATTTATTCATAAACTACGGTGAGGCAGTTGCCATGATTCTCTTCGGCATCGGATTCGGCAACCTGCTCCTGCAGTCTAATCTGATCAAGAAAATCATCGGCCTGAACATCATGGATACGGCAATCTACCTTTTTCTCGCTGAAAAGGGATATATTAACGGCCGCGTGGCTCCTATCATCATAGACGGCGTTCAAAGCACGCAAGCCTACATCAATCCCATTCCCAGCGGCCTGGTACTGACAGGTATCGTGGTATCTGTATCCGTTTCCGCCCTTATGCTGGCGCTTACCATCAGGCTGTACAGGCGCTATCACACACTGGATCTGGATGAAATCTCACAACGTTTGAAAAGGGAGGGACTGTAATGGATTACGTACAGAACTTCCCCTGTATCTCCATCATGCTCTGTCTGTTTGCAGGCATCATCAGTTCGGGACTGCGGGATAAGACCGCTATGTGGATCAATGCCGCGCTGCTCACGGTCAACACCGTCTTAAGCGCCTGCACACTGCTTTATACGCTCACCATAAAAGAACCCTTTGTTTACGTAATGGGTAAATTTCCCGCCCCCTGGGGCAACGAAATCCGTGCTGGTGTACTGGAAGCCCTGATGGCGCTGTTTTTCTGTGTGATCATGCTGCTCTCCCTCTTCGGAGGACGGCACAAGCTGCTGGAAGAAGTGGAGGAGGACAAAACATACCTGTATTATGTCCTGACAGATCTGCTGCTCAGTTCCCTGTTGGCCCTGGTCTACACCAACGATATGTTCACGGCCTACGTGTTCGTGGAGATCAACACCATCGCCGCCTGCGGACTCATTATGATCCGGCAGAACGGGCGAACCATCGAAGCCGCAGTCAGGTACATGATCATGAGCCTGTTAGGCTCCGGTATGCTCCTGCTGGGACTGTGTATGCTCTATGATCTGACAGGGCACCTGCTGATGAGCAACATAAAGGAATCTGTTGCGCTTCTGGCCGCAAACGAGCAGTACGGAATCCCTCTGATCGTGTCCATCGTGCTGATGTCCGTGGGTCTGTGTATCAAAAGCGCCCTGTTCCCTTTTCACGCCTGGCTGCCGGACGCTTACGGTTATTCCACGGTATCCTCGGCGGCAATGCTGTCCGCGCTGGTATCGAAGGGTTATATTTTCCTGCTGATCAAAATTATTTACCGTGTCATCGGTTTTAACGTTTATCACGACACAAGAATCATTGATGTGCTGTTCCTTTTCGGTCTGATGGGCATGATTTTCGGCTCTCTGAGCGCCATCAAGGAAAGTGACGTGCGCCGGATGATCGCCTTTTCTTCGGTGGCCCAGATCGGTTATATTTACATGGGCTTCGGCATGGGCACGGAGGCCGGGATGATTGCCAGCGTATTCCATATTTTGTCCCACGCCGCCACCAAATCTCTGCTTTTTATCGCCGCCATCGGCCTTACGGACGTATCCGGCGGAAGCCGCAGGCTGGTGGAACTGACCGGATCGGGCTACCGCAATAAATGGGCCGGCATTACCTTCACGGTGGGATCACTTTCCATGGTTGGCGTGCCCCTGTTTTCAGGCTTTATCAGCAAACTGCTCTTTGCGCAGGCAGCAGTCCAGAACCATACGAAGATGCTTCCGGCGCTGATCGTCCTGGGAGTCAGTACGATTCTGAATGCGATCTATTTCATGAAAACAGTCATCCGCATTTATACGCCTCTTGGCGAGACGGCATACACCAGCGTAACTTTTAAGGCCATGCCGGTATATGCGGTGGTTTTGATAGCTTTTATTATAATGAACATAATCTTAGGCATCAGTTCCCAGCCCATTGTAGATATGATACAGCAGGGACTTGCCACATTCGCGTAGGGAGGTGACGGTATGTATCTGATTTTATTATCTGTATTGGTTCCGATCCTTACCGGCATCTGTTTTCTGGCGCGGAAAGAATTTTCTGACCGGAAAAGGCTTCTGGCCGCCGTGGGTGCTGATTTGATCCTGACCGGCGCTCTTGTCACCGCCGCCCTTGTGACGGCACGCGGGGAAAGCCATACCCTGTTTTACCTGACAAAAAACCTTCCGGTAGAATTCAAAATTGACGAAATAAGTGTCCTTTTTTCCATGACAGCACTTGTGGTACTGCTCTGCGGAGGCTTTTTCTCCTTTGCGTACATGGATCATGAACATCGGGAGAAACGGTACTACGGCTTTTATCTGATCGTATTCGGCGTGCTGAACGGACTTTGTTTTGCAGGAAACCTGATTACCTTTTACCTTTTCTTCGAGATGCTTACCCTGTCTTCCATGCCCCTGGTTCTCCACAACCAGAGCAAAGAAGCGGTGATGGCCGGATTAAAGTACCTGCTTTACTCCCTCTGCGGAGCTTACATGGCGCTTTTCGGCATCTATTTCATTTTTCAAAGCAGCGACACACTGACCTTCACGCCGGGAGGCGTTCTGAAGCTTTCGGAAAGCGCCTCGGCAGCAGCCTTACGCCTGTCAGACAGCGCTTCGGCAGGAATCCCGCAGCTGTCCGGCGGTGTCTCAGCGGAACTATTGCTGATCGTGGCGTTTATCATGATTCTTGGTTTTGGCGTAAAAGCGGGCATGTTTCCCATGCACGCCTGGCTTCCCGCGGCCCATCCCGTGGCTCCCGCGCCGGCCTCCGCGGTGCTCTCCGCAGTTATCGTCAAGGCCGGCGTGCTGGCTCTGGTCCGCGTGGTCTACTATATTTTCGGCCCGGATTTCCTGCGCGGCACATGGGTGCAGACCGCCTGGCTTGTGCTCACGCTGGTCACTGTATTTATGGGATCTTTGCTTGCCTACCGGGAACCGCTGTTGAAAAAAAGACTGGCCTACTCCACAGTGAGCCAGCTGTCCTATATTCTGTTCGGCCTGGCTGTTGCCGAGCCCTGGTCGGTCACCGGATCGCTCCTGCATGTAACGGCCCACGCCATGATAAAAGCCACGCTTTTCCTCTGCGCCGGCGCCATAATCTATACCACCGGAAAGACCCGCGTAGATGAGTTAAAAGGCATCGGAAAGAAAATGCCTCTGACCATGTGGTGTTATACCATCGTATCCCTTGGTCTCATCGGCATCCCGCCCACAGGCGGTTTTGTCAGCAAATGGTATCTTGCCACGGGAAGCCTGGCAAGCCATATTCCTGTTTTTCGCTGGCTCGGCCCGGTGATTCTGCTGGTCAGCGCACTGCTTACCGCAGGTTATCTGCTTCCCCTTACCATCCAGGGCTTTTTTCCGGGTGCAGATTATTACACTGCAAAAGACGAAGCACCTGAATCCGGGATTTCATCTGCAGACCTGAAAGGCCGCAGACCGGAAGCTTCCCTTTTTATGACCATGCCGATTGTTATTATGACAATATTTTCAGTTTTATTGGGTTTATTTCCCGGACCGATCATCGACCGGCTGATGCTGCTGATCAGCCCGATCCTGTAAATGGGAGGATGACATGATTATTTTAGTAATTTTAATTCCTTGTATCGCGGGCATCCTTGTGCCCCTGCTTCCTTTTAAGAAGAGAAGCCATTGGGAAATCTTTCTGGAATGTGCCGTGATCCTGAACAGCATTCTGGTGTGGTATCTTCTGCTGCACCATTCGGACAGCACCTTCCTGCTGGCTAATTTTACGGGAAATCTGTCCATCAGCTTTAAGGTTGACGGCATGGGAATGGTCTTCGCCGGTCTTGTGGCCGCGCTTTGGCCTTTTGCCACCCTGTATGCCTTTGAATATATGACAAAAGAATCCCATCAGCGGGTATTTTTCCTGTTCTATACCGTAACCTACGGTGTAACGCTGGGCATCGCACTGGCGGCCAACCTGCTGACCATGTATTTCTTTTACGAACTGCTGACGCTGGTCACCGTTCCTCTGGTGATGCACACGCTGACCAGAGAAGCCATCCTCGCCAGCCGGAAATACCTGTACTACTCTCTGGGCGGGGCGGCTTTCGCTTTTATCGGAATGATTATGATCATCGTTTACGGCACTACCACGGACTTTGTGCCCGGCGGTATCCTGGATCTTGCCAAGATCGGAGACCGTACCAATGTACTGCTCTTTGTCTATGTGATGGCTTTTATAGGATTCGGCGTCAAAGCAGCACTCTGCCCTTTTAACTCCTGGCTTCCCCAGGCGGGTGTGGCACCCACCCCGGTGACCGCCCTCCTTCATGCCGTAGCCGTAGTAAAATCCGGCGCATTCGCAATCCTGCGACTGACCTACTACAGCTTCGGTACGGATTTTCTGCGGGGCACCTGGGCACAGACTACCGTTATGCTGTTAGTCATGTTCACCATCGTATACGGCTGCAGCCGGGCAGTAAAAGAAACCCATCTGAAACGGCGGCTTGCCTATTCCACCATCAGCAACCTGTCCTACATCCTGTTCGGCGCGGCAATTATGACGCCACTGGGGTTGACAGGCGCTCTGTCCCACCTGGTATTTCACGCCGTAATCAAGATCAGTTCCTTTTTCTGTGCCGGAGCGGTGATCCACCAGACCGGGCGGAACTATGTACACAAACTGGATGGACTGGGCTATAAAATGCCCCGCGTGTTCGGTATTTTCACGGTGTCCGCTCTGGCCCTGATGGGCGTACCCGGACTTGCCGGCTTTATCAGCAAATGGAATCTGGCCCGGGCGGCTGTAAACAGTGGAAATACTGTGGCCTGTTTCGGCGTTGCGTGTCTTCTTGTGTCGGCTCTGCTGACGGCCATCTATATGATGACCATCGTGGTGCGCGCCTTTTTCCCTGGTAGGGATTTTGACCCCGATACTTTACAGGGCATTCAGGATCCAAACTGGAAAATGATTCTGCCCCTGTTTGTATTTACTTTTTTCATCATATTGTTCGGCGTGTACTCTCAGCCGATTGTAGACTTCTTCCATGGGATCGCCATGGAAATGTAATGTGCAAAAATTACAAAATCTGACAAATTGAGATACTCATTCAGACGAAATCCGGGAGAGAGAGGTTACTGTTATGGAAATGCAAATATTCTCTATCATATTCCTACCCATGGGCGCGGCAGTGTTCAGTTATATGATCGGGCGGTTCAACAAAAACCTGCGCAGTTATTTTGCTGATGCAGTTACAGGAATTGTCTTTGCTCTCACTCTGTATCTGTTTGTACAGGCATTGGTCCGGGGGATTCCGGAAATGCTCGTCGAAATCCCGTACATCTGCGGCATGGGGCTGCACTTTACACTGGACGGCTTCCGTGCCCTGTACTGCATGATCGCCGCGTTGATGTGGTTTTTGAGCACTTTTTTTTCCAAAGAATACTTTGCCCGTTACCACAGCACAAACCGGTACTATCTGTTCCTGCTGCTTACCCTGGGCGCTACGGAAGGGGTGTTCCTCTCCGCAGACTTTTTTACCACCTTTATCTTCTTTGAAATGATGTCCTTCACTTCCTACGTGTGGGTTGCCCATGACGAGCAGAAGGAGTCTCTCCGGGCGGCGGCAACCTATCTGGCCGTGGCCGTGATCGGCGGTCTGGTGATGCTGATGGGTATTTTCCTTCTGTACGACGTGACTGGAACCTTGTTTTTCCGGGATCTGGTCAGCGCTTACACTACCTACGGCCTGTACAATCCTCTGCACACAGACTGCGTCCAGTTATGGATTGCGGGACTATGTATGCTCTTTGGCTTCGGTGCCAAAGCGGGGGCGTTCCCGCTCCATATATGGCTTCCGAAAGCCCATCCCGTTGCACCCGCTCCGGCCTCCGCACTGCTGTCCGGTATTCTGACCAAAGCCGGCATGTACGGCATTCTGATCCTGACGGCATACCTTTTCCTGGGGGAGTCAGCATGGGGAAGTCTGATTCTCATCCTCGGCGTATGTACCATGGTCATCGGTGCAGTACTGGCGCTTTTTTCCAATGACCTGAAAAAGACACTGGCCTGTTCCTCTGTCTCCCAGATCGGATTCATTCTGACAGGTGTGGGAATGTCAGGGCTTCTCGGAGAAGAAAACCTTCTGGCAGTGCACGGCTCCATGCTCCATATGGTCAATCATTCCCTGATCAAGCTTACACTTTTTATGGCGGCAGGCGTAGTCTTTATGAATGTGCATAAACTGAATCTCAATGAGATCCGTGGATTCGGCCGCAGAAAACCGCTGCTGAACTATATTTTCCTGATGGGTGCACTCGGTATCGGCGGTGTTCCGCTCTGGAACGGTTACATCAGCAAGACTCTGCTCCATGAAAGCATTCTGGAATATGCCCTTGCCTCTAAGGCCGGAGAACTCCACAGCCTGTTGAGCGCTGCCGATATGCGGCTGATAGAGTTACTGTTTCTGTTCAGCGGCGGCCTGACCGTTGCTTATATGGCAAAGGTGTATACGGCAATCTTTCTGGAAAAAAATGAAGACCCGGCAGTCCAGGCCTCCTTTGACGCACAAAAAGGAAATTATATGAATAAAACCAGCGCTGCTGCCCTGACTTTGAGCGCATCCTTACTTCCTCTTATGGGACTTCTGCCTCACACCGTTATGGACCGTCTGGCAGTTCTGGGAGAAGGATTTATGCTGACACACACAGGTTCCGCCTCTGAAACGGTTTCCTACTTCTCGCCGGCAAACCTGAAGGGCGCGGCCATATCCCTTGTGATTGGCGCGCTTGTCTACGGTATCGTCGTAAGGCTCTGGATGATGCGCCCCACAGCTTCCTGCTCTTCCGTAAAATGTTATGTGGATCGCTGGGATAAACGGCTGGATCTGGAAAACCTGATCTACCGTCCGCTGCTGTTAAAGATTCTGCCTTTCCTCTGCGGTGTCCTCTGCCGCGTCCTGGACAGTCTTGTGGATGGACTCGTACTTCTCCTGCGCAAGACCGTGTACAGAGACAGCCGGCTGCCTCAGGAACTGCCTGAAGGAACGCCCCTTACACATATACTTGCCTGCATCGCCGGCTTCTTCCGGCAGATCGGCAACCGGACCCTGTGGAGGAAACGCCCTTCTGAAACAGACTATGACCACAGATTTGCCATGATCCATGAAGAATGGTCGGAAAACAGCACCATGATCGCCAGAAGCATGTCCTTCGGCCTGCTGTTGTTCTGTATCGGTCTGATCGTGATGATCGGATATCTGTTTGTGATGGATGTATTCTAAGATGTGTTCTAAAACGTGAAATGACCTTAGAGCATTAAAGATCCCGGCTGTCATTAGGGCAGCCGGGATTTTGATTATTTATTGTAACAGTTCAGCCTTTGGCTTCACCGCAGCGCCTGATTATTTCGGCAGATTGAACTTCGCAATCAGGGAGTCCAGAGATGCCGCCTGTGCCGACAACTCCTGGCTGGTGGCCGAAGACTGTTCCGCAACTGCCGCATTGGTCTGCACAACATCCGAAATCTGGTTTACACCAGCCTCAGCTTCCTGCATGGTGGCCGCCTGATTGGAAGAAATAATACTCAGTTCCTTAGAAGACTCCGCCACTTCACGGATACCCTCCACAACCGTCTCAATGGAGGCCACTGCACGGTCAGCCACCTTATTACCGTTGTCAATCTCCTGCATAGCGCCCTCAATCAGCGTTCTGGTGTCGATGGCCGACTTGCTGCTCTGCTCTGCAAGCTGTCTGATCTGATCCGCCACAACCGCAAAACCGCGTCCCGCTTCACCGGCTCTCGCCGCCTCGATGGAAGCGTTCAGTGACAGCAGATTCGTCTGGGATGCGATATTTTCAATCTCGGAAATAATGTTACCGATCTTCTGGGATGTCTCGTTGATCCGGGCCATTGCATCAACCATCTCGCGCATGTCATCGCTGCTGCGGTTTGCCACATCGGCATACTTCTGGGACTGCTGATAAGCTTCTTCTGCAGATGCTGCCGCCTGCTTGGACGCATCAGAAATGGTAGTGATAGTCGCCTGCAGCTCCTCCACCGCGCCGGCCTGCTCGGTAGCGCCTTCTGCAAGGCTCTGTGAACTTTCCGCAAGATTGCCGGAACCGGCGGAAACCTGTACAGAAGATTCCTCAATATAACGTATTGTATTGATCATATTATCCCGCAGTTGTTTTAAAGAGTCAAAAATCTGGCTGAATTCACCCGTGTATCTGGAGCCGTCCTTTGACCTTACCGCGAAATTGGAATCGGACATTTCGCCCAGAATATAATGCATATCATAAATAATAAAGTTGAGCGTTTCCGCCATGCCTGTTGCCGAATGTATGATATCCGCAACTTCATCCTGAGCCTTCGTCTCCGGGAAAGGTGTGGTAAGATCACCCATGGCAAATTCCGCCAGCCGGTCTGCCAGGCTGATCAGCGGAGCCGAAATATTATCTGCTATGTATTTTCCCAAACGGATAGATGTCCAGATGGCTATAAATATGATCACCGCCATAAAAATCACCAGGCTCGTGGAAACCACCGTCATAACAGACGAAATACTGTTTCCGCGGTCAACCTTGATATCCATAATGGAAATCAGCTGGTCATTGATCTCGTCATAAAGCGGCATCAGCTCACTCATGGCACGTTCCTGCGCCTGCTCACAGAGTGCTCTGTCTGTCGTAGCTCCCAGGTCAATGATCTCCTGATCCAGCGCCCAGTATGCTGGAAGCTTCTCTGAGATGGTTTTGTACACCTGTTTATTCGCATTCGATACCATAAATTTCTCTAAAGCCGCAAAACTGGACGTGAAATTCTCTATGCTCTCATCGTGGGAAGCTCTCATACTCTCGATCGCCGCCTCATCATCATAACCGATACACCCGCGCAGTGTGGACCGTGCTTCGGCAAAATGTGTCATCGCCTTACCTACATCACCCTGTGCAAAACCATAATCAGTCAGCGCACCCGAATACACCTTCGCCAGCAAGACCAATACGATCAGCACAATTGCCGCTACCAGAGCCGGAACTCCCGAAGCAATCACAAAGCCGCGCACCAAACGCTCCTTGATCCGATACTTGTTCAATTTCTCATACATACCTATTCCTCCTTTTATACTGCCATAGAACCTGTCAAACGAGTGACCATCCTTGCGGCAAATATTCAGACAAAAATGCAAAAACTGTCGTTACACCGTTCCTTCTATGCCCATATAATTGAGTATTCATCCACGTTGTACTTCTTCATAAGAAAAACCGACAATCTCCCCCGACTTTATCTGAGTGTAGTATCATTTTACCACTCGGATTTTGATATTAAATAGAAAAAACAAAAAAAATACAAAAAGAGATTGTATTTTTATGCATACAATTCCTTTTTGTATTGATTCGGTCTGTTGATTCCCACTGCTTTGCGTACAGGCAGCGCCCTCTCTCAAGCGTATTACGCATGCCTGATAAACCCTTTTGTCCGCCACTTCCCGGACTGCCAGCGCAGAAACATGCACACCGCCCGCACACACTCGTCACAGGCCAGCCCAATGTACGCTCCCACTGCCAGCAGATTCAGATGTATTCCGAAAAACCAGGCTCCTCCCACCATGCATAGATACATGAACACCACCCCGATTATCGTGGTAAAAAGAGCATCCCCGCTGGTCTTTAAAGCCTGCCCGAATACCAGGTTCGTCACACGCCCCACTTCCAGAACAATATCAATAGCCAAAAGTTTTCCCACCAGAGTGATCATCTGGGGATCATCCGTAAACAGTCCTACCAGATAGTCTGAACTCAGTGCAAAAATCCCTTCCAGCCCCGCCGCCACACAGATGCCGATACAGACCGCTTTCTTGGTGCCCTTGTCACAGGCCTCGTAATCACCCTCGCCGATCCGCCACCCCGTCATAATGGCATTTGCCTGTGCCAGCGCCGCACCCGCACAGTAGGAAAAATTTGCGATCTGTGCCGCATATGCCCTTGCAGTCACATTAACCCCCGCCTCGTCCATCTGGTTCAGAAAACGGATGGTCAGCGTCATCGCCACATTATATAAAGCCGTTTCCAGTGCCGAAGGCAGCCCAACCTTTATGATCTGCGTGAATACCTCCTTATTCGGAAGCCGCTCCGGGTCATCCTTAGCCTTCACCAGAAGACCGGCCGCCACAATGATAATCCCCAGATTCAGGATTCTTGAAATAACCGTGGCCGCAGCCACTCCCGCCACACCAGCGTGAAAGCCGAACAGGAAAACCGCATTCAGACACAGATTCACCACATTAGACACCAGCGTGGCAATGAGCGGCTGTCTGGTATATCCGAAGGCCCTTAAGTAACTGGAAAAAACCGGAATCAACGCATTCAGAAAGCAAAAGCCTCCCACGATCTTAAGATAGGTTCCCGCATATTCCTGCAAAAGCGGTGCAACGCCCACCAGGTCCAGAATATTTCCCGAAAATGCAAATAAAAACACGGAAAGCAGCACGCCCAGCACAAGATTAAAGACTGCTCCCAGCTGTCTTGCCTGGTATGCCACGCCCACTCTTTTCGCCCCGATATACTGCGTCATCACGGCGATCATGCCGGAAGACACAATATGAAACAGGATGATAAAAACATTGATGTATGTGTTGGCCGTGCCCACCGCTCCCACCGCGCTGTCACCCACGGTGGACAGCATCACCGTATCCACCATCCCCGCCAGCATATAACACAGCGTTTCTAAAGCGATAGGTATATATAGTTTTGTAAATGATTTTGTGGAATCCTGCATCCTGATAACCATGCCTTTCCGCAGCCTGCGAATTTAGTCCGCAGGCACAAATTTTCGTATATAAAATTTATTTTTCAACCTAAGCCCCATGCATATTTCAGGCCTGCAATGTTTCTTTCTCGTCTATAAGTACAGCCGCCTCATAATCTCCCAGACTGCCCGAAAACGCCCGTCCGCTTATGAGATTTCTCTGTCCCTGCAGTGCGGGGAGCGACACTTCGCCTTCCTTCGCGTGGAAAAGCAGAATCACGCTCTGCCCTTTTAAACTCCTTTTGATATAGATGAGTCCATCGGCGTCCTCCGTGTACTGCCCCAGGATCTCACCCTCTGTCAGCACCGGATGCTCATGCCGGATCTTTAACAGTGTCTGATAATATCCGAGCATCTCCTTGTTCCGTCTGTTTTCATCCCAGAGCATTCCCCGTCTGCAGTCCGGATCCGGCCCTCCTTCCAATGCTGTCTCGTCACCATAATAAATCATAGGCATACCGGGAAGCAAAAGCTGCAGCGCTGCCGCCAGTCTGTGCTTTCCCGTATCATGTCCGGCACTGTGAAGAAACCTCGCCGTGTCATGACTGTCTATAAAATTCCAGAGATATCCTTCCAGCGCCTGATTCAGATTTCCCTTCATGAAATTCAGATTTCCCATAAAAGAAGAAACACTCATACTTCCAAGCGCGACCAGATCCGACACGGCATAATAAAACTGATAATTCATAATGCTGTCCCACTCATCGCCTTCCAGAAAGTCCCCGGCAAAATGCCAGATCTCACCGGTAATCAGCACATCCTTTTTGACCGCCTTCACCTCTCTCCGAAACCGTTTCCAGAAAGCATGATTGATCTCATCCGCCACGTCCAGACGCCAACCGTCAATATCACATTCTCTGATCCAGTAGGAAGCCACATCAATCACAAAATCTGCCGTCTCCTTATTTTGCAGATTGAGCTTCGGCATCATTCCGGCATAACTGAAGGTCTTGTAATTGGGCTTTTTCCCCCACTCCATAATGAGGGGAAACTCTTCGATGTAATACCAGTCCAGATACGCCGACTGCTCCTTTTTGTCCCTTATATCCCGAAAAGCAAAAAAATCTATGCCGGTGTGATTGAAAACGCCGTCCAGAATAACATACATTCCCAGGCCATGGGCTTTATCCACAAGTTCTTTCAAGTCCTCTTTCGTCCCGAACGACGGATCAATCTTATAATAATCATCTATGTTGTACTTATGGCTGGAATCGGAACAAAAAACCGGTGTCATATAGATAATATCCGCTCCCAGCTCTTTTATATATTCCAGTCGGTTGATGATACCACGCAAAGACCCTTTCAGGTCAGCCTTATGACCAATCGGCGCCTGATACCAGACTTCATCGGGAATATCCTGATCTGATGCAAACCGGGAAGGAAAAATCTGATATACCACCTTATTGCGGGCCCATGCAGGCAGTTCAAAAATCTCCTCTTCCCGAAGGTTCTGCGGGCAGTCAAACATCCTGTCTATGTCCGTGATACACTCTTTGTAAAAACCATGATTCCCGTAAAACGTCCTCTCTCCCGCCACATCTTCTATCTCAAAAAAATACCGGAGACAGACCACATCAATATCTATCACCGCCTCATAATAATCAAGATAGTTGTCAGAACAGGCAATATCCATTCCATACGCGCGCCTTGTGTCCCTGTATTTAAGCGGCAGATATTTGTCCTGCACATGCAAGGTCACCCGGACCGCATCTTCTTTTTTCGTTTCAAGCCGGATAAGAAAACGGCCCTTTTCTATTGCGTAACAATATCTTTTATCTGCAAAATGTCTGATCGCTGCATATTCCATGTCTTTGTTCCCCTTTCCTCGCTGCCGGCACAATATTTTACATCATTTGCTTGCATTGTACTCTTATACACATTATAATTCTTGTAATATATCCTTGCATTTTTAACACAATCCTATTTTCATATTCTTTGTGCTGTGTCAGCTTCCCTTTGCACCGGGAATGCATCTGCACCGGAACAGGCAAAGCATATATGCATTATAATGTCGTTTCTACGGAGGAACCATGGACCACACACCATTACACGAAACAAAAATACACGGAATCAAAACTTTTCCTTACAGCGTTTACCGGGGCAATATTCCGAAATGGATCCCCTCTTTTCCTCTGCACTGGCATGATGATTTCGAACTGATCTATTGTACTGACGGACAGATTCAGGTCACTTTATGGGGACATGCCTATACCCTCTGCGCAAAAGATCTGATCGTCATCCTCCCCCACGCCGTACACTCTATCGAGCAGGGCAGCCCGGACGGCGGTGAATATTTCAATCTCATGTTTCATCCCTCCCTGTTCAAAGGGGCTGAAGAAGATTTGTGCTATGAAAAATATGTGCTTCCCTTTATGAACGACGAAAGAAACATGAATTGCTTTCACCCCGCAGACTCTCCCTTTAACCGGGCCGTAACACCTGCCGTCCTGTGGATGCTTGCACACCGCAGTGACAGCTATACCACCCAGGAACTGATGATCAAATCCAACCTGTTTCTTCTGCTGGATTGTATCAACCGGCACAGCACTGCAGCCAGCAACGACAACCGGTCCCAGCAGTTATCCTACAGCCGGCTTAAAAATGCACTGCATTATGTTCAAAAATTCTATGATCAGGAAATTTCCGTCCGAAAAGCCGCGGAACAATGCGGTTTTTCGGAAAGCCATTTTATGAAATTGTTTAAAGAATTTACGGGAATGAGTTTCAACGCCTATCTGGTAAACTACCGTCTGGATCTGGCGGCAAAACAGTTGGCGGAAACAAATCTGAAAGTAATAGACGTTGCAGAAAACTGCGGATTTCATAATCAGTCCTACTTTACAAGAGCATTTCAGAAAAAATACGGCAAAACACCGGTAGGATACCGGAAGGATATTAATTTTCCAGAACATCCGCACATTCTTTCAGATATTTCGTGATCTCAAGATGCTGCGGGCAGGCACGTTCACATTGGCCGCAACTAATACATGCCGATGCTTTACCCCTGCCTTCCACCGCTTTTGCGTAATCCTCCAATGACTCTGCAAACTGTCCATTTCCCAGCCGCTTGTTCATAGCGGAAAAAATCTCAGGTATCGGAATATTTTTCGGGCATCCTTCCACACAGTAACGGCAGGCTGTACATGGAATGGTCGCAGATTTACCGAGAATGCGCTGGGCCTCCTGAATAATTTTCTGCTCCTCCTCATTTAGCGGTTCAAAATCTTTCATATAGGAAAGGTTATCCGCCATCTGCTGCGTATTTGACATACCCGAAAGCACCGTCAGAATACCGTCCAGCGATGCCGCAAACCGAATCGCCCATGATGCGGCGGACGCATCCGGATGACAGTCTTTGAAAAGTTTCTGTATCTCCTTCGGCGGATCTGCCAGCGTGCCGCCCTTTACCGGCTCCATGATCACGATGGATTTCCCGTATTTACGCGCCACTTCATAGTTTGCCCTGGATGCAACAGACGGTTTCTCCCAATCTGCATAATTGATCTGCAGCTGCACAAAATCCACTTCCGGATGCTCCTGCAGCAGTTTTTCCAAAAGCTGCGGGCCGCCGTGGAACGAAAAGCCGACATGCCTGATCAGGCCGTTTTCCTTCTGTTCTTTTACAAAATCCCACAGATGAAGCTTGTCATACCTTGCATAATTGTTCTCCATCAGCGCATGCAGCAGATAATAATCAAAATATCCGGCTCCTGTCCGTTTTAAACTTGTCTCAAACTGCTTTCTTGCCCCTTTCTCCGTGGGTGCCACCATAGCATTCAGCTTCGTGGCCAGCGTATAGGATTCCCGCGGATGTCTGTCTATCAGCGCCTTTTTTGCTGCTGCCTCCGAACCGGGATAAACAAAAGCAGTATCAAAATATGTAAAACCTGCTTCCAGAAACGCGTCTACCATCTGTTCCGTCTGCCGGATGTCAATCGACAATCCCTTCCTTGGCAGCCGCATCAGACCAAACCCCAGTTTCGGAACCTCTTTTCCAAAATAATCTGACATTTTATTCTCTCCTCCCCGCTTGCACGTGCCGGTCATCATTCACTCATCCCTATGCAGCTTCTCTTCCCACTCTGTCTCCTTAAAACCGACAAGCACCCTGTCTCCGTCCACAACCAGCGGACGCTTCACAAGCATTCCATTTGTTGCAAGAAGCTTAAGCTGCTCTTCCACGCTCATGGCCGGAAGTTTATCCTTAAGCTGCATGTCCTTATACATAAGACCGCTTGTATTGAAAAATTTCTTAAGCGGAAGGCCGCTTTTCTCATACCACATCTTTAATTCGTCATAAGAAGGATTGTCCTCTGCAATATGGCGGTCTGTGTATGTGATCTTATGTGAATCCAGCCACTTTCTGGCTTTCTGACAGGTGGTGCATTTGGGGTATTGTATAAACAGCATTCTTCTATTCTCCTATCTGTTAGTCTGAATTTATAGTTAACGACATGAAAAATATCGCTTCTGGTCTTGCAAAAGCTTCCGCATATGAACTTAACAGAATCCAGAAGCAGAAATTTGTTATGGCGTTTAGCATAACTCATCATAACACATTCAGGCTGAGGTTGGGAATCACCATATTTCTTTAATCAATTATACCAGTATAAGCTCATCTTCCGCCTTTACAAATCCATATTTCTCATACAATGGCCGTCCCATATCCGTTGCTTCTAATGCAATCTGCAAGATCCCCCGTTCCTTTGCATCCTTTACCAGCAAATCCAATATGTGAAATGCAATTCCCTGTCTGCGGTATTCCGGATCGGTATACATATTCATGATATATGCCTTTTTACCGCTTGGATTATGATATGTCGGCATTACCTGATAAAAGCTGACACCACCTGCGCCAATAAATGTTCCATTATCATACACCAGATATGCGATATGCTCGCCGGTTCCCAATGCCCTTTTATAATATGCAAAAGATTCCTGCTCCACTTTTGTCATTTCCACATCATCGGATAACTTATTCGCCGCACGAAGAACCATAATTCTTGTCCGTACCAGTTCATCAATATCCTTTATAGATGCTTTTTTATATTCGAAAATACTATCCGGCAGACAATGCAGATCCATATAAAGCTCACCCCTTTGGAGTTGATTTTATCCCATCCATACCAGTATTACAACTAAAAACAGAACTGTTTACATTGCATTTTTTGTTCAAGATAAATATGAATAGCTTATTTTTATTTGCTCTTCTACGCTTTCTACTAGTTTATTAACATGCAAAATTATATCTTTTATCATATCCAAAGAAATATCGTGGAAATCTTCTTTTTTTCCGTCATTATTTTTTCTTCCATTTCTATGTACAATATCGTGGCGGATATTTACAGCGTTATTTAAGTATGCCATTTCATCATTATCTTCTATAATATCAATATCCAGTATTTTTTTATACATCACCTTTACTTTCGAAAGATTGTGATAAAGAACTTCGGCTAATTTTGTCTGGACTTTAATATTCATATTACATTTTACGAGCTAATTGTAAATCAATGGTGTCATAAATGTTGAACACTCCTCCATGTTCATTGATAGCCTCTTCTATTTTAGAAAAAAATTCTACTCGTATCGACTCCTCAATGTTAATGTGGTCTGAATATGTTCCAAGCAACTCTATATATTCGCTTGCAATAAATGCCCTTGTTCTATGAAATAAAGCATAGCGTATATCTTCAAAACCATACTTTCCGGCAATTTCCGCTCTTTCCTTTGCCTGATCATAGCTGCATTCTTGATCTGACTTTATATTTTTATCATAATACTTATAATAGTACTCGTCATAAAGACGCTCAATCTTTTCTGACAGTGCGGTGTTACCCTTGTCTTTGTATGGATGATTAGCAAACCTTGCAAATGCACCGCCTTTTCGCAACATTCGATATACTTTTTCATATCCGGCTTCTTCTGGAATCCAATGAAATGCACTGGCAGAATAAACCAAATCATATTGTTCTTCTTCAAAATCTATATTTTCAAATTTTCCGGTCTTAACTGAAAAATTCGGATAATCCATATACTTTTCTTTACATAGATCGGAAAAATTCTCACCCGGTTCTATTGCCGTCAAAGCACAACCTGTCTGTAAAATAGGGAGCGTAGCCTGACCGCCGCCAATTCCAACCTCAACTACCTTAGCTTTTGAATCAAGCGGCACATAATCAAATATCAT
>ERZ808035.293-NODE-293-length-52953-cov-6.246728_pt1 | contig 52953 bp, 46 predicted proteins | sample MGYA00380189_ERZ808035 | MGnify/ENA primary metagenome ERZ808035 (study PRJEB31490, sample SAMN06133407) | mouse gut metagenome | isolation source: M5_1 | host: mice | place: China: Chengdu | collected 2015-05 ... | reverse complement strand
GTAAGACCAAGCATTCTGTTAGAGTTCATTGCTGTAATGTTGTGCTGTACTACCATATTATATTCCTCCTTGAATTTGATACGGCTTCCTTGCCGTGTTGCTATATGTAACGGTTTCGATGGCTCGTACGCTGCCCCGATCCCGTTACTGTCAAACCGCAATTTTATTGCTTATATTATATATCGGTGCTTTTTACTTTTCCTTAACAATATATTTGTCATCTTTGTATTTATTTTTAAACATATTTTTTAGCTTCTGCTTTTCCGGCTGCCTGTTTTGCAATTTTCCAGGATGTTTCCAGTGCTTTATCATGCAGAAAGAAATAAAAACCAAGTTTTCTCAAAAAAGCCAGGCCATACAATCAACGGACTTAAATGTTCTGTCCCTTCTCCAAAAACAAGCACTGCGCACTTACGAGATTCGCTTCGCGAACCGAATAAGCATAGAAATTTCCTATGCCACAAAAAAGAGGCCGGCCTATGCCAACCCCTTTAAATGTTTCTTTTTTTCATATCTGAAATACAAATCTATGCATATAATCGTCAAACACTACTCCGTACTCAGACTGCAATATTATCCAAGCAGTGACAGTGCCAGCTGCTGGGACTGATTCGCCTGTGACAGCATGGAAGTTCCCGCCTGCTGCAAGATACTGTTATTCGAGTAGGTAACCATCTCCGTAGCAATATCTGTATCACGAATCTCAGACTCCGCAGATGCCGTATTCTCTGTAATGTTATCCAGATTCCTGATCGCATACTCAAGTCTATTCTGAATTGCACCGAGATCAGATCTCTGTTTTGACACATCCTGAAGTGCGCTTCTGGAAAATGCATTCAATGCTGCGAAATCTGCCGCTGTTGCCGCTGAATTTAAATCTACACCGGCTGGAACCGTAGTAAGGGTAATGCTGTCTTTGATGTCTGTATCAACCACACCATCCAGATCAAAGGAATAAAACTTTGCCAGCATAGCCTCGTTAAATGTATTGGTGTCACCCTCTGCATATGAATAATCCGTATCCGTGGTCTGCGCATCTACGTTCGCAGTGCCGAATTTCACGGCTTTGCTGACTGCATTAGCAATCAATTCATTGGTATTCATATTCTTAATGGTCATGCCTACATGCTGTCCTGCCTCAGCACTGACCTGAAGACCTTTATTTGAAAAAGAACCATCTAATAACTTCTGCTCATTGAAGGTAGTAGTACTCTGTACACGATCGATCTCGCTCATCAGCTGCTTTACTTCCTGCTGGATGTACTGGCGGTCCGTGGATGTCAATGTACCGTTCTCACCCTTTACTGCCAGCTCATTCATTCTCTGAAGCATATCCTGTACTTCATTCAATGCACCCTCAGCCGTCTGTACACAAGAGATACCGTCCTGCGCATTAGCTGATGCCTGTGTAAGTCCTCTCACCTGGCGTCTCATCTTTTCGGAAATTGCCAGTCCTGCCGCATCATCTGCTGCACGATTGATCTTGTACCCGGAAGATAATTTCTCTGTCGACTTTGCCTGCTTTTTTGTTGTAATGCCAAGCATTCTGCTAGAATTCATTGCTAAAAGATTATGTTCGATTATCATACTGCGTTCCTCCTTGAATCCATACGGCATCCATGCCGCTTCTTAACTATTCCTCTGCAATGGTTCTGTAAGTTCGTACGTTAACTTTTAACCCATTCCCCTTTGTCTGAACCTGTAGCACTTTCCGGCTTATTTCTTTCAGACATATATTATATCGGAACTTTTCCGGTTTATTTTAGAACCTATTTACATTTTTTTAAACTTTTAGCAAATTTTCCTTGTGTGACAGCCTGACCTGCTCCAAAACAGTTCATTGCAGGCCATTCTTCCCCTTTTGCAAACAAGTTTCACATTTTGCAAGCAGCCTTCTCCAAAGTAACGAAAAACGCAGTTCTTCTCCCAAATATAAAGCCGCTTTCCCTAAAAATTTTCTCCGGGAAAACGGCTTTTCATTTCACCTCTGAAATATTGTCACAATTTTACTTCTTGTTATCATAAAACTGTGGCGAGACATAATTCAGATTGTTCATATTGTTATAGTAGTTGGTGGCTACTCTGTTCTTTGAAACACCGCTGCCAATGGCAAGCTTCTTCTTCTTAAACTGAGCTTCCGCCAGCATCTTATTGCGCATGTTGCCTGCATTCAGCGTTACGATCTTGTCAGTGATCAACTGGATCTGTTCCTTGATCCGTGTGATCTCGGTACGATAATGCTCCTTGTTCTGCATCAGTTCTTCCCGCACTCTGTCATATACCGCTTCGAAGCCTCTGTCCAGTCTGTCGAGTTCGTCAACATAATCACTCTGCTGCTCGATAGCAGCATCAAAAGCATCCATATCCAGATCCTCTTCTTTTAAGATCCTTTCCTGGAGACAGTTCTGCAATATCATCTGATCCAGCACCTTATTCTTCTTTTCCAGACTCTGTAATAATATCTGTGCACCACTCTGGTTCATCATCTTACCCCGCTATGCCTTATTACAATGCATCATCACTTCTTTCCATGTGTCTCTCATGGTCCGCAGATGCATGTTCACTTCTTCCAGAATCTCCTTGTCTTTCTGTATGTTTGCCTCAAACAATCTTCGAAGCACATACACATACACTCTGTCAAAATCTTCCGCCACGGAATACTGGCGGTCCAGCGTGTTACGAAACTCCTCAATGATCCTCTGTGTCTTTCTGATATTGGTATGTGCTTTCTCCATATCGTTCTGCTCGATGGCCATAATGGCAATGTTACAGAATTTGATGGCACCTTCATATAACATCAGAGTTATTTCTGCAGGTGAAGCAGTCAGAACCTTATTTCTCTGATACTGCTCATAGGGATTCTGCTTTGGCATAAGTTTGTTCCTCCTTGATCGTACTTACACTATATCACACTGCATTAGATTCATCAACCGCCAAACATACCGGATACTGCATTGTTCTTAGACTGCAGCTTCGCCATGGTAGTCTCCATAACGGAAAACTTCTTATACCACTTATCCATCAGCGCGTTCAGTTTGTTCTCTTCCTTCGCAATGCGATCCTTGTAATCATCGTACTCTTTCTTCAACAGCTTATCGTTGTATACGGTGAAGGCACTGCTGGTATCCTTCACGCTCTTCATCTTGTCTGTCAGCTTATCATACAGGTTCTTTGACAGCCCGGAGAAGAATTTCATAACCGTATCCGAATCGGTAGCTATCATACCTCTCAATGTATCATTATTGTTGGCAGTATTAGGATCATCTTTATCACCGTCAATATGGTAAGCGCTCTTCTCATTGTCTGCCGCATTGAAATAGCCTAGCGTATTGATACCGAAATCTGACAGATACATCGTCTTACCGTTGACCTCAGCACCCTGCAGCATAATATTGCGCATAGCACTGCTTACATCACTCAGGGTTGAATCCTTACGGAGAATAGAATCCTTGATCTTTTTCTCCCACTCCTCAATCTCGGAATCCGCAAGACCTGCCTTCTCCTCGGAAAGAAGCGGCTCATATCCCTTGGAAGAATCCGCATTATACAGCGCACTCATCTCATTAATCAGCTTGTTGTACTCGGTGAAGAAATTCTTGATCATGTCGAAAATACCGTCTGTATCTTCCGCTGTGGTCAAAGTAATCTCTTCTGTGGTCTCCTGCTGTGCGGTAATGGTCAGTCCGTTAATCTCGAATGTGTTCTTGCTGTTTGTATACTTCACATCATTCAGGTAGATTTCGGCATCCCGGCCGTCAACCTTGGTGGCCATCTTATCTGCCATTGCCTCTTTCTCTGCATCACTCAGTTTGTTATAAGCATCCGCATCCGCCAGATACTGTTCTGCTGCAGCGATTTTCTGGTCAAAGTAAGCCGTTACTTCGTCCTTCGCCTTCTGTGTAGCCTGCAGTTTCTTATCCCCATCCAGAACCGGATCGCCGTTGGCATCTACTTCATAATAAGACCGGTTATCCGCAATGGTATCATTATTCTTATCGATGGCAGCCTGTAGATCTTCTACCGCCTTCACATAGCTGTACTGCCCCTTCTTACTGTTAAATTCTTTCCCGGCTTCTGTAGCCTTAGTACTGCATTCGGCTACTTTCTCCTCAGCTTTCTTGATCTCTGCTTCTGTCGCACCGTTCTTCTTCAGTTCAGCGAGTTCATCCTTGGCTTTCTTAAGTTCCTCATTGGCATCATCCAGCGCTTTCTTGAGACCGCCGTTTCTTTCCTTCACCATCACCGGCTTGCCATCTGCATCAAATACCGGATTGCCGTCCTTATCCGTTTTCTGCACTTCCACTTCCGGTCCGTACAGTTCGTCATACAAATCTTTGGCCGATGTGGTCTCGTCGTACTTATCGTTCTCTTCGTTAGTCTTTCTCAGATAATCCAGTCTCTTCTGCAGTTCTTCATTTGCTTTCAGAAGCGAGTCCGTACTTGCCTTCTTGGCCGCAATCAGCTTTGCCAGTTCGCTGGCTTCCGCTTCGTTACGAGCGTCTGTGTCAGTCTTGTAACCTGCCCATTTGCTGTACTCTTTATACTCGTTACTGTCCACATTGTAACCGGAATTGAATCCCAAAAGAGAAAGGACATTTTTACCGCCTGCATCATTGCTGGTGATCGTAAAGTCCGCTGCCGCACCGGATTGTTTTGAATTCAGATAAAATCTCTGGTTCTTGGTATCAAAACTTGCCGTCAGGCCTGCCGACTCAAGCTGTCTCACCACATCAGCAATCTTCATATCCTCTTTTAAAGTGATATCCGTGGTCTTATTTCCTGCCTTAACCCTGAATTTACCTTCTCCGGAAAATCCCATATCCTTAAGTGTGGTAGCTGTGGAGCAATTGCCTCCGTCCTCTTTGGAAACACGTCCGCCGGTCATATATCCCTGCTTTGCCAGCTGTTGGATGCGCATGGTCTGCACACTGTTGGGCGCATCAGCGCCGGTTACAACACTGACTGCATTTGTATTGGACACACTCGTCTTCTTCTTGGAATAGGCGCCCTGAAAACGCATGCCGTCCAGCACATTCGTATAAAAGCTGTAAATCTTGGTGTTCAGCGATTTCCATGCGTCCTGTTTCCAGCTCAGTTTCGTCTGCTCTTTCACCAGTTTATTCTTCTTCATGCTCTGCGCAGAAGCAAGCTCACTGATGATGCTCTCCGTATCCAGACCGGAATACATACCTGTAATTCTGATTGCCATTTTATTACCCTCCTGTCAAACTGCTTATAGTCTCTCGTCTACAAGGATACCTGCCATCTCCCAGAGTCTCGCGATCATATCCAGCGTCTTCTCCGGCGGGAACTCTTTGATGATCTCCTTCGTATCCTTATCCAATATCTTGATCATGATTCTGTTCGTTTCCTCGTGAACGCCGAAAACCGCCTCTTCATTGCTGTTGTTGATCTTCTTATTCATCTCAGCAATCATCTTCTTTAAATGTTCGGGTGTCTCCTGCTTGTTCACCATAGCCTGTTGCTGTTGCTGCTGGCTTCCGCTTCCCTCACTGCCGTCACTCTCATCTTCGGCCTGAATCTGGATTACGGACGCTGTCGTCTCATCAACATTGACTGTCTGTCCATCCACAGGAACTTCCGTGTTCACTTGTGCTGCTGGCTGCGGTTTTACAACCGCCTGCGCCTGATAAGCCATTGCGCTGTTTAATGGTTCAATTGCCATTGCCGATCACCTCCGTGTGATATTATGATTTATAGAATCGTCTTATGAATACGCCCTTTGTGCACAGCAAAACAGACGTAATCTCTTACAACTTATATCGGAAAAAAAACAGAAATATTTAGTACCTATGTAAAAATCGTTTTTAAAAAAAAGTAATTTGCTTCGCAAATAACTTTGCGAGATTCGCTTCGCGAACTCGAATAAACGGTAGAATTTCCTATACCATAAGAAAAGATCCGGCACACCGGCCCGACCTTTTCATAATATCTGTATAAAACCTGACCAGATACATTCCAATCGCATTATCCAAGCAGGTCTTTTAATGCCTTCATACCGTCCACATTGACAGCTTCCTGGTTGGAATCCTGAATCTGTTCATAGACTTCCTTGCGATAGACAGGTACTTCCCTCGGCGCGCTGATGCCTAGCTTTACCTGTTCGCCCTTGATTTCCAGCACCGTGATCTCAACGTTATTGTTGACAACCAGAGCCTCATTCTTCTTTCTGGATAAAGCTAACATTTACTCACCTGCTTTCTTCTTATTTAAAATATCATAGATCGGGAATTTGACCTGATATTCATCACCCTCTACGATCACCTGTACCGCTTTCCGCTCGGCCGCATTAATGATGATGGGGCCTTTCAGGTTCACGGACATCTTCGTCAGATCCTTCGGAACCGTCACTGTGACCAGAACAAGCATCTCCTCGGGCACCAGTTTTCCGATACCGGCAAACAACTCGTCATCCGCCTCCGGATTGTACTCAGGGTAGACGATCAGCGGATCCATCACCGGCATCGCAAAAGCCGGTTCCTGAATGGATTGGAGCCAGTGGATGGAATCCGTTCCCCTATCCTCGTCATGAATCATCGCAAACTCCGTCAGCTGCGGAAAACCGATGATGCCGCCCGGAAACTCTATGATCTTATCATCATCTATCTCTATCGTGCCAAATACCTTTGTCGTAATCTGCATATCCTGTAACCGCCCTTTCTTCCTGTCCCGTTACGCACAGCGCCATTTTTTAGATATAATTCATCAGGTTGGTCTGCATGATCTTGCTTGTAGCCATAAGAGCCGCCTGATAAGTCAGTTCGGAACTGGTAAGTTCTACCGCAACCTGCGTAACATCGATACCCTCGTTACTCGTCTGAAGATCCTTGAAGGTAGCCTTCTGACCCATGAGACGGGTGGAGATCAACTCCAGTCTGCTTCCCCTGGTAGCATTGTTGGTAATCGCTATATTGTTATCATTCATATAGCCCTGATATTTGGTGATCTGGTTCTCAAATTTCGTATGGACGTTCTCACGAATATGATCCTGAGCCACCTTCGCTGCTTCCAGCTTCTTCGACCAGTTCATATAGTCGGCGCTGTCCTCCGGAAACTCCTTCATCTTCGTCTCAATATCATTGATCTTTGTCTCGATATCCTTAAGCTGGGTCAGGCAGTGCTGGAAATCATCCATATCCCTTCTGACGCCGTACCCAAACACCTCTGATGCCAGTGTGTTCACCTGAATCTGCTGATTAAACCCTACGTCATAATAAATATCCTGATCCGCCGTGGTAGTATTGTAAGCGGTCTTCTTCACATAAGGGTTGCCCGCATCGTCAGTATATGTGTTAGACTCCGTGCATACAAAATAGTGTGCAGGATTGATATCGCCTTCGATCCAGTTGGATTTATTATAGGTAAGGTTGTAGGTGTCGCCCACCTCAAAATTATCCTTATAATACTGCTCGCTGAATACCAGTTCACCGGTGGAGGGAATGTAGGCAATGCCGGTGCATGTGCCGTCCGAAACAGCCTTGTATGCTTCCTCCGGATCGGAGAACTCCTGCATATTGCCTGCCAGATTGTTTCCGTCGGCATCCGTAAAAGAAAAGCCCGCCGGTGCACCATCAACCGCATCATAGGAAAGCCTGATCCTGTATAAATCAGTGTTGGTGATCTCCTGTTCATAACTCTGGCCACCGACGATCCCATCACCCGGTTTCGTGGTCAAAAGCACATCCGAATTGGTATAATTAATGGTACTGATATCGGCAAAACCAAATTTCTCATTGATCTCATAGCTGGTCGGATGTTTCTTCATCTCCGCAATATCCTCTGCGGAAAAAGTGATCGCCATGTCTGTCCTGTAGCCGGAGAACACGAACCGTCCTGCATAATCAACATTACCGCTGGCGTAGAACTCCTTGGTCAATGACTTCATCTGGGTCAGAATAATCTCCAGATTGTCCGCTGTCAGATCTTTGTTGGCGCCGCTGCTGGCCTGCTCATAAAGTTTCACCAGCACCTCATCAACGGTCTTGAGCGCATCTGCAGTAACCGTGAGCCACTGATCTGCATCGGCTGCATTCTTGTCGTAATACTGCGTCACGGATGTGACATTACTTCTCAGACGCAGCGCTCTGATAGCCACCACCGGATCATCCGAAGGTCTGGCAATCTTGCTCTGATTTGTCATCTGATTTGTCAGCCTGTCTTCCAGAATCTTATTCTGGTTGATATTGTACAGCGAATTATTCCGCATGATCTTGTTTGTCATTCTCATAACTTATCATCCTCTTTCTTTCAGGGAAAAATTTTTATACACCCGTCTGTAAGATCAGTCTGTCGTAAACTTCCGTCAGTACAGAAATCATCTTGGAAGCCAGCGTGTAAGAATTCTGGTACTTGACCAGACTTACCGCTTCCTCATCCTCATCTACGCCGGAGATGGAAGTTCTCTGGTTATCAATGTTTGTCTCCAGACTCAGATAAGAAGCATAAAACGTATTTGCATTGCTTGCATTCAGCATCGCATCCGATAATACACATTCCAGAAAACCGCCCGCATCTCTTCCGCGGAAACTGAACTGGTTCTTGTCATGCATCATGGACAGAACCTTCCTGACCTGCTCGCACTGCTCGATACCGTCAACTTCTTCACCGTTCTGGTCATCGCCGTCCGATTTATTCCCTCTCGTTCCCAGTAAAGAAGCGTTCTTCATCAATTCGCTCACGATCGTAATGTTTCCGGCAGTCAAATAATAATATCCCTTACCGTTCTTCGCCGAATCGTTCAGTTCGTCCTCTGTGTACTGTCTGTTAGCAACAGGATTGTCACCGGTAAAAAGGATACCTGCATCCTGCTCATCATCTGTGATACCTTCGGTAAAGATTCCGTTGACCTTCTGTGCGAAATCCCGAAGCCATTCATTCATCTGGGCCATATAGTAAGGAACACCCTGATAGTTGATGCCGCTTCCCACACTCGCCAGACGGTTGGTCTTCGTCGCGGTAATAGGCTGATCACTGGCAGCATTGTCGATGGTAAATGTATATACACCGTCGCCTTCGTATGTCCAGTCCGTGTAATAGTACAACTGATCACCTATATTGATCACACCGCCCGTATCGGACAGGTTACATTTATTCATGCCGTTCAGGTAATCCGATGTGGTAGCAATGGTTACCTTACTCGTACTACCCCCGTATATAATCTCGGTGGTAGTACCGTTAAAATACTCTCCGTTATTGCCGTCCCGCATCTGGATCAGACCACGGAGCGCTCCTCCCATGGATTCATTATTCATTCCGAAATCCGGTCCATGCGTCCACCGGATATCATACAGGCCGTCTATATCCGTGAGATTAACCTTTTCCTCCTTGGGGCGGGCCACACATTCCAGCTGGTAATAATCACTCTGATCCACCAGCGTCTGCCCGCCTGCAATACGGACAATACATCTGGTAGCGCCCGTATCTCTGCCCGTCTGGTCATAGATCGGCGCTTCCTCCACCTGCACATCCACGATGGCAGATAATTCATCGATCAGAACATCTCTCTTATCTCGCAGTTCATTGGCTACCGTGCCTGTAATCTCGATGGTGTTGATCTGCATATTGACCGTTGCAAGATCCTGAGCAATGGAATTGATGTGATCCACGCGGATCTTGATTTCATCATTCACATCCGCCTGCAGATTCTGCATATCACCGTACATATTATTAAAGTAATCCGTCATACTCTTCGCTGCGGATATAAAAGCTCGCTTGGTAGATTCATCACCGCCGTTCTTGGTGATATCCTGCAGCGCCATCTCGAATTTGTCATAAATCGACTTGAAACCGGTCTTACCGTCGTCTTCCAGATACTCCTCGATCATCTTGCAGTAATATGCTTTCGTGTCAAATTCACCAAGCTTCGTCTCATTGTCACGGAATTTATCATCATAGAACCGGTCACGGATTCTCTCGATCGCCAGGGTGTTGACACCGGCACCCGCACACCCGTAAGTTGCGAACACACGCAGCGGACTCATGGCCTCCTGCTTCACTTCCTGACGGCTGTAGCCTAACGTATGAGTATTACTGATGTTGTTTGCTGTTGTATTAAGCGCAGCATTAGAAGCTCTCAGCCCCGATGATGCAATTTCTAATCCAAAAAATGTAGATGGCATAAGTTCACTCCCTCTGTCTTATCGACCCAGTGTGGATAAAATATGTTCCAGCATCTCGCTGATCACATTAATGTACCGGCTGGATGCATTATAAGCGTTCTGATACCTGATCATATTCGTCAATTCTTCATCCGAAGAAACGCCTACAACCTGCTCTCTGGCATTCATAAGAGCGTCGGTAGCCACCGTCTGGCTCTCCTGAATTCCTCTGAATACCGATCCGCTGTTGGCAACCTGCCCCACCAGATTCTTATAATAATCCCGGAAACACAGCGGTGTCTCCACATTGGGATTCAGTGTATAGATCTTCTCCTCAAAAGCCGCCTTGAGCTTCTCCATCGTAGAATTATCTTCTGAATGCTCATTCAAACGGAACTTTAAGAGTGCAGGATTCTGACGCAGTCTCTGGTTGATCGTAATATTGGAAACGGACCAGTCCTCCTGATCAATCACTTTCGTGAATAACTGCCACGGCTCCCCGTTTTCATCCCTGAGATATTCCGTATCGCCCTGCTCCTTCGCAATTTCCGCCTCTTCCGCCAGAATACCATTAATCTTTGTTACTACGGCATTGATCAGCTGATCAAACTCCGCCTGTATGTTCATAACAATGGACTGTGATATATGTATATCATACCAGCCCTCTTCCTTCTGGCTGGGATCCGTCGGATCCGCATCCGGAGGATAGTCCTGAATTTCTTTATAAGTAGCTCTATGATCGCCTCTTGCCAGCAAGATACCCATCAGAGAGCCGATATCCGTGTTCAGATCCGAAGAAATCTGTCTGGTCGTGTCGAACACTTCCGCACTTGCAATACCTTCTTTCGTCACAATCGGGTTGCCGTCCTTGTCACGATCCAGATTTGCAAGCATTGACCAATAAGGTGTGTAAAACCCGGTCTTGGGATCAGTGTAAAGATCTACCCGGTTCACTGTTCCGCTTTTCACGAGATCTACATCCTCAAACCTTACATTCACATATCCGGTAATATCTTCTGAGTAAGAAATATTACCCAGTTTCGCCAGTTCGTCCAGCAGGTAATTACGCCGATCACGAAGATCGTTCGCCCGCTCCACATCTCCCGCTTCGATGGCCACGATCTTCCGGTTGAGTGCCTCAATCTCCTCCGCGTAACTGTTCAGATTGTTCACTTCCTTGATCACAGACTTATTCAGATTGTCCTGATACTGGCATAAGCTCGTATAGACCGCAGAAGCTCTGGAAACAAATTCATAAGCACGCGTCACGAACAGGTTCTGGTTTACCGAACTCGTGGGATCCTTGCTCAACTCCTGAATTGCCGTCCAGAAATTAGACAGTGATTCAGAAAACTCATGACCTTCAATAGAGCCTCCTGCTTCACTCTCACCCAAAATATACTCTATTTCCTCCATCGTGCTCGTCGAGATATCATAGAACGCGCTACGTCCCGACTCGCGGCGATAGTTTTTGTCTAAAAATACATCTCTTTCCTGTCTTGTCATGGAATATTCGACACCGAGACCCAGCTGTTTCCACGCAGGTGCATTTTTCGAGATCGTCACATATGGTCTTGTGCTCTGCCCAACCTGCTGTCTTGTATACCCTTTGGTGTCTAAGTTTGACATGTTATGCGCTGTTGTATTCAACGCATTATTTGAAGTTTGTAATCCTGATACGCCCGTCCACAGGCTTCCCATTAATGACATAATTCTACCGTCCTTAACAATTATTGTTTTGCATCAAAGGCCTTATAGCTCGTACCGATCACATCGCCGGTATTGTAAGCGCCCTTATTGTAATTAGCAGTTTCCGGAGCTTTGTTCACCGCCTGAAGTACACTTATATTGAAATGTACCAGATCCAGTGCCGCTTCGATCAACTCACGGTTCTGCTCATTGATCCGCTTCACATTCCGCACGTTCTCCTGCAGCCGGTCAAATACCTCTGCCAGCTTCCTCTGCTCTTCCGGCCTTGCCGCCATCATCTTGATCAAGTCCACAATTTTCAGCTTTTCAACATCCTTGTTAAGTACGTTCGCAATATCATTAAAGGCTTCATTTCTCTGATTATCCAGATGGTTGATCCTGCTTACAATGATCTGCTCCTCATCCGTGATCTTCGCCAATTGATCCAAGTCCTCAGACACAATGACCGGAGTTTTCTTCATGGACAAATTCAACAGTGCCTCATACTCCTGATTCTCCTGCTCCAAAACATCGATCAAGACTTCCATTAAACTCGCCACTCTGCAATCTCTCCTTCACTGTGCCTACAGACTTTCGATCTCTTCATACTTTCGCAGCAGTCTCTCTGCAAAACTCTCCCCGCTCACCTGATAAGTACCGTTTGCAATACTTGCCTTAAGAGGGGTCGTCAACTCTTCTCTGATGTCATCCGATGCTGCTACCGCATTCTTAGCATTCTGGATATCCTTACCGATACTGGAAATCTGTATCTGATCGGAAGCAGACGCTTTCGCTTTACCCTGTACCTTGCCGGGTTTGTTCGCGTTGTATAACTGCTGTACCTGTGTATATGATTCAATACGCATAGGAGACTCCTCCTTTCATAACAATTAATTCTTTACACTATTTGTATCGGATATTTCGCGTAAGACTTTAGAGGGAAAATCATTTTTTGTTATTATTGGAATATTTGTTATCTATCTGCTGCTGTTCACTGTTTTATTCTAAAAAAAAGCGGAAGGTTTTCTCAGTCGCCTGAAAAAACTTTCCGCCGGTTAATCTGAATTCCGCTGTTTAAGCGCTCATGCTCTATGCATTCAGCGCCTGGCTGCACTTGTTCAGGAAGATCATGTACAGAACAGCCGCAACCAGAGCTGCGATGGCTACCACAATACTTGCGATAGCTGCAAGAATGTTCAGTACTGGAATGTTCCCGAGAACTGCCACAACGATCATAACACCATAGCATACTGCATTAATCTTCCATACCGTCTCACCTTTCTGTGCTGCCTCTAAAGCACCGATCTGGTTCATGACACTGCCCACAGACGTACATACAAGATATACTACCATGAAATTCAGCACATACTCTGCAATCGATAAGATAGCGCCAAGAAAACCTGATCCAAGGGGTATACTTACAACACTTATGACAATATTAATGATGGTGAGCATAAATGCTTTCTGACAGCCATCGATGTCCTTGCCTGCACCATAAAGACCTACAAGACTGATAATGCCGAAAACAAATGTTCCGATTATCGCGAGAAGGTTTACGATCGGAATGACCATCAGAACTGCACATACAGCAGCCCCCACTGACGCGATAAACATTTTCTTAATACCTGATCCTGCGTTTTGAAAATTTTCCATTTTACACATTTCCTCCTAAAGTTATAGTTAATGCCATAGCAAATTTCTGTCTTATAATCATGTCAAAGTCATATATACAAGCTTTTGCAAGACCGAAAGCGAAATTTTTAATGCCGTTAACTATAGTTGAATTGGTTAACAGTTTCCATCCTTCGTGAAAATATTCCATAATATTGTTCACAACACGTATATCAGTATAGCAGAATATTCTGTAAAAGAAAATGTTGTTTTTTGCCTAAATTGAGGTGGTTTATTGTGGTTTTTCGTATGATTGTGCTGGGTTGCGGGGTGGATGGGGGCTTCACGGAATCTCAAATCCAAATATAAAAAATACTTCTAAAGTCATCCTCTGTTGCAGTCCGGCTCCCCGGCATCCGCATAGTACCGCCGCCGGTAATACTCCATTGTCCGATAATCCAGAATATCCTTCATATGCTTCTGAAATGCTTCCTGCGTCACTACTCCTGACAGTTCTTCCGTGACCGCCAGCATATAGCCGTCCCTGTCAATGAAAAAGCCTTTGCCGGAGGCTTTCAGAAATTTAACGGGCATACTTCTGGCTTTGCTTAAGTGTTGTCTGTCGGTTATTTTCTGATAATCCGAATATGACATATCTGTCACCAAGTCTTTCCAGTTCGTTCCGGTGTTGAAAAATTCTTTCCAGCTATACAGCACTTCATCATCCGTGACCGCCAGCCGCACATTCCCGTGATTGTAAAAGCTGTACAGAACCGGCATTTTATAGACTTTCTGCATGTCTGTCGTCTCGATCAGTGAAAGGAATTCTCTGCCGATACCGTCATAAACCGTTTCCTCCTCCGCAGACAATTCTCCCAGTTCATGCAGAAAATCCATGTACTGACGAAACGGATTCTCTCTGGCATGTGCGATACAGTATTGATACAGTTCGTCTTCCATATAAGTAAAAAGTTCCATCCTTGTCGGCACTTTTCCACTCAAGGTCTCTTTTACCCTGTAATACTCCTGTCTGATCCGCTCCCTGACGGACAGTGATCTGTGATCCATCTCCCTGAAAAGATCCACAAGCCGCATGTCAAAATCAACAATACAATCATCGGGATATTCGATCCTGTAATAATCGACGGCCAGCCGCTCACCAGAACTTGTGCCGCCGCTCAGGAGAAAAGGCGCCCGCCCGGCTCTCTCATAATTGCCGATGAAATCCAGCACGTTCAGATATTCTTTGCCCCGGCAGGTACGAAGCCCGCGCCCCAGCTGCTGTAAAAACACCACCGGAGAATGCGTCGGCCGCAGGAACATGACCATATCCAGGGACGCGATATCCACACCCTCATTGAACATATCTACCGAGAAGATCACACTGATCTCCCGATTCTTCAGTTTCTCGATTGCTTTCTCCCTGTCCTCGGAATAAGCGCCGTCTACATTGCTGTACACCGCCACCGACGAAATCCCCCGACGGCAGAACTCCTTCGCCATTTCTTCCGCGTGCTGTCTGGAACAGCAGAAACCAAGCGCCCGCTTCGGATGATATTTCATATAATATTTGTAGATCAGGTCATATCTTCTGATGTTACCGATATATGTCTCGTTCAATTTCTTTTCATCATAACGTCCTTTCACGAGGTGAAGAGAAGAATAATCCGTCTCGTCATAGATTCCGTAATAGTGGAATGGCACCAGTATGCCCTTGTTGATGGCTTCTTTCAGGGAAATCTCATAGGGAACATTGTAATCACAAAGTTCATAAATACTTCTGCCGTCCATCCGCTCAGGGGTAGCGGTCAGCCCCAGCATAAACCGCGGTTTGAAGTAATTTACAATCCGCCTGTACTGGTCACTTACGGCATGATGAAATTCATCAATCACCAGATAGTCAAAATAGTCCGGTCGGAAATAATGCTCCGTCAAGTACTCTTCCCGCCCCAGTGTCGCCACGGAAGCAAAAACAACCGCTTTGTCCGTATCCTTCCGGCTTCCGTTGAAGAAACCATAATCATCACACTGCCGGACATTGTAAAAAGATACTGCCGCCTGCTGTAAAATTTCTTCCCGATGTGCCACAAATAACACCCGGTTGTACTTTGCAGAATCAAACGCCGCCAGATAAGTCTTACCCACTCCCGTGGCCGCCTGCACCAGCCCTTTTACTGCACCCTCCGCGCGGCTGTTCTCCAATGCGTATAAGGCTTCGATCTGTGCGCCTCTGGGTTGAAAGAGGGGTGTTACCCGCCTATCATCGCTCTCCCGTGTCTCCGCCAAGTGAGCTTTTTCGACATTCTTTTTCAATATGACATCTCTGTCATCTTCTTCCAGTTCGTCATAACGCGCCAAGTCCTTGGACACCGCAGGTTTATGCCAGTTGCGGGAATACGCGGCCAGTTCCGTATCGTCGATCACGATTGAATGGTTCTCGAACAAATCGGAAAAAGTCTCATAAAACAGCCTGAAATTCGCACCATCTGCCAAACTGCTGAACCGGTAATTCCACTCGATCCCGGAAGTCAGCGCACTTCTGGATATATTGGAAGATCCTATGTAGATATCCCCGCTGTTCTCATAGTGAAAAATATATGCTTTTGGGTGAAAAGACCGTTTCCTGTCATTATAAAATCTAAGATCAACCCGATTCCCCAGCTCCTTCTTAATCAGACACAATGCCGACGGCTGGGTGATTCCAAGATAATTGCCCGTAAGAATGCGCACCTGTACACCCCGGTCTAATGCCTCACGCAAATCTCGCAGGATCAGCTTCACACCGGATTCCATCAGAAAAGAAACGATAATGTCAATGCGCTTCGCCTTTTTCATGCTGATCTTTAACTGATAATACAAAAAGCGGCTCCTGTTCCGGTCTCCGGTCATGACGCTGGTGGGCTCGATATGCAGTTCTTCGCTCTCCAACGGGATATTGATATTCAGATTTTCCGCAAAATCAGATTGAGCCATTTTTCATCCCCTCTTCCCGGACGTACATCGAACGTGGTCCATTGTTCTTCGATGTGTAACTCCTCTATATTTCTTATGAACCGGGCAAAAGCCACCTCGGTCATATCCGTAAAATAACGCCCGTTTCTTTCACCCGAAAAAGTGCCATATTTGAAAGACGTATAGATAATTCCGCCCTGTTTCAGCGCGTCAGACATTCTGCGCATGACGTTTATAAGTTCCTCCCCCGGTAAATGCAGGATAGAGGAACATGCCCAGATTCCGTCATATTTCGAGACTGCATTCAGATCCTGAAAAAGCATATGGCGGACTTGTATTCCCGTGTATCGGGTCGCAAGTTTACATAACTCCTTTGAGCCATCTATCGCCTCTACCTGATATCCCTGATCCAGAAATGCTTTGGTATCCCGGCCGGAACCACAACCGAAGTCGAGGATGGAGGCGGGTGCGGGGAGGTATGACAGAAAACGCTGCTGCGTGGCGGTGAATTCTACGGAGACAGTGGCGGCATAGAATCGGACTGCATTTTGGTTGTAGTAGGTCAGGGTTGGCTGCATGGGATAATGTTCCTTTTATCTTTTAAGAATACTTCTTTTTCGTTTATTAACACATAATATAATAATATGACAATAATTCATATAAATCTACAGTAAATAATGATTCTGACCAGATCCCTCCGGCCAGATCAGTTATAAGACCATTTCATTTTCGCTCTCAGTAGAGCAATCAGCTTTCCACAGATAAACTTACAGTCCCGTATATGCAACAGCTATCCGCCAATCAATGCTATCAGCAGCGCTAAAATATCTTTCATCCCCTGTTTATAACTCATTTCCGTATAAACAGCTGTTCTATGATTTTCTACAGATAAATACCGATCCAGTGCTTTTCGCTGCTCCTTATCAAGCATCCCTTCTAAAACACACAGCGTTCTGTTCGTCTCTTTTTCCGCTTGCTTGTACGCCTCAACTCCTTGTACAATCTCATCCAGTCTTTCATTCGTTAAGTTCTCAATAATGATTTCCAATACTCGTTTGTCCATATGCATAAGTCTCCTTGCACTTTGCGCTTTATATATTCATCATACACAACGCGTTCAACTTATACAATATGTTCAATCTGGGGAATTCTACCCATAATGAGAGCAGAAAGGAATGGGCAGATAAAATGTATTCTTACTCACCGCTCTGGCAGACAATGCAGCAACGAGGCATTACAACATACAGCCTGATAAATCATTACGGCATTTCCAGTCATTTAATGAGCAATCTGCGGCATAATAAAAATGTAACAATGGAAACAATACACAGACTTTGTCAGATTCTAAATTGTACCCCAAATGACATCGTAGAAATTATGCCGGATAGACCGGAATCGTAAATATATCATATTTCCCCTCACCCATCCCTCCGCAAAATCTCCCGCAGCAGTGCCACGCCCTTCTGGATATAATCCTCTTCCCCCAGGCCGTTTGCCTCTATGATTCTCTCAATCGCCTGCGCCGGATCCAGCGAGTGATAGGGGTAATAGACCTTCCGCAGCTCCTCCGGCTTGATCATCTTATACAGCGCTTTACTGCTGATCCGGCGGGTGTAGCACCAGTATCTGTACATATATCCGATCCAGTACAACTCCTCTCCGTCATATTTGATCCGGCCATATTCGCTTTTTCCGAACTCGGCCTCTATTTCATCAAACACATCCTCCTGTGTTTCCGATTCAAACAAAAACCCTTCTCCATCCATTCTTACAGCTACTTCTGAATACATGAAACGTCTGAGAAAAACCGGCGTACTGCAGGCCGTTTTTTCTCTGGACATCAAAAACAATTGTCCTTGAAACCGACACATCTTTAATCCATACTCGTCAAATTCTCTCATTGCAAAATCTCCTCAATATAATGTCCCTGCCCCCGGTATTGTTTTCTCGCCACTTTTACTTTATCACGGTTTACCTCCTCAGATTCTTTTCTGGATTCCAGATAGTACATCTTTTCTTCCTGTGCCAGATAGCAGTGTGTCAGTATTTTTACCTGATCCAGCGCTCTCTGTGTTGTAAAGACATACTGATTGCCAAGATTTGTTGCAGACAGGCAGTGTCTGCACTGGACGTCCGTAATTTCTCCGTCGATAAAGCTGTCAATGATCTCAAACATTCTGTTATCCGCAATGGGTGCTATAATATAGTCTATGTCCTGAATATTCTGAATTAATTCATGCACTGCTGGAGATTGCTCATATTCTTTTAAACGCCCTCTGAAATAAGCGATGGTGAGCATCCATTCGCGGTCGACCCTGAATTTTTTACAGTTCAGCCCGCTCCGGTCAAAATTTACAATATACAGAGATGACTTTGGGAAATTTGACACAAACATAGCCGACTGTTCCAGACTCTCACCACAGTAAAAGCCCTGTCCGAAGTCATTGTTGGCTCTCGATTTCAGCAGGCTCAATTCCCCTTCTATATTTGTTTTTGCTCCATGAAACAGAACCGCATGTGAATCGTCTGCATAATCCTCCTGATAGAGCTGCTCTTTTATTTTATTCAAATGAATCTTTTTTTGAAAAGCCATGCTGTAAAATGCCGCCATACCGGCTTCCGATACCTCGCCCTCACCGTTTTTCCATCGATTCAGGGTCATCCTGGATACACCGATCACGGCCGCCAATTCTTCTGTTGTCATATCAAGCAGTCCTTGTACAATTTCTACGTCTTTCCAAAACGGAAATTCCTTCATCCTGTTCGTCCTCTTTTCTGCAAAACTTATTTGTAACATATTTTACATTTAAGTTTATTGTATGTCAATGTTATTTGTAACATATGTTACAAATAAGCTTTTGTTAAAAAAAGAAGACCAAGGCTCAAACCTCAGTCTTCCTGAATGCAAATTCCCCATCGCACCGCTCCCGCCGGGCAGTCAATGTATGTTCAGCAATATATTTTCAAACCCAATAATCTCCTGCACACCTTTCCGTCTACCTCGTAGGGATAAATCCGGCAATCCTTCCCGCAAACTCGTTAAAGTTCTGTGTCTGCAGGATCACCTTACCCGGTCCGGTCAGTTTCGTCAGGAACAGTCCCTCGCCGCCCAGGAAAATATTCTTCAGTCCTTTCACCGTTTCGATCTCATACCGCACGCTCCGCTCGAAAGCGACCACATTTCCAGTGTCTACTTTAATAACTTCGCCGGGCGCCAGATTTTTCTCTACTTTATTTCCGTCGATCTCCAAGAATACCATGCCGCTGCCGCTGATATCCTGCAGGATAAATCCTTCTCCGCCGAACAGTCCTGCAGAGAATTTCTTTGTAAAAGTTATGTTCAGGTTCACCGTCTCCTGCGCGCAGAGAAATGCGCCTTTCTGACAGATCAGTCCGCCGTTTGCTCCCACATCCACGGGAAGTACCTCTCCGGCGACTGTGGACGCAAAGGCTACCATTGCGCCCGGGCGCTCCGCCTTATAAGTTGCCATAAACATTGATTCTCCCGAGAACATTCTGCCGATACTCTTTCCGAGCCCGCCTCTCATGTTGGAATCCATGGTGATTCCTTCTGTCATCCACGCCATTCCGCCCGACTGTGTATACATGGACTCTCCCGGTGCGTCAAAGAGCACCTCCACTGCCGGCATTGTGTCTCCGATGATTCTGTACTGCATAATGATTTCCTCCTTTTTTCAACACAATTGTGTATGTCCTGTCTTTAAAAACTTCAAACATTCCGCTGATATGTACAACCTAAACTTCTCTTTGCAATAAATCATATCACATTTCTAACCAATGACCAATCCTTTTCCACAGATCAGGTCAGAAAGTCAGGTCGGAAAGACACAACAAAGCGGATCTCCTGGCTCTCTCGCCATTCGATCCGCTCCTGTTTACAATTTTCAATATTTCCCTTATGCCTTTTCTTCCATCGCCTCGGCCACAGCCGCCTCGCAGCTTCTCATCGCCAGGATCGTCTTGTCGAACAGATCGTCCAGTTCCCAGCCCAGCATTTCGGCGCCCTGTGCAATCACATCTCTGGAACAGCCTGCCGCAAATTTCTTATCCTTGAATTTCTTTTTCAGGCTCTTGACTTCCAGATCCATGGTGCTCCTGGACGGGCGCATGAGCGCGCAGGACCAGATCAGACCGGTCAGTTCGTCGGATGCGAAGAGCACCTTCTCCATCTCCAGCTTAGGTTCTTCCTCACTGCAGAGTCCGTAGCCGTGGGAGCAGACCGCATAGATCATGTCCTCGCCCACACCGCCTTCGCGCAGAAGCTCCGGTGCTTTCTTACAGTGCTCCTCCGGATAAAGCTCGAAGTCAATATCATGCAAAAGTCCGGTAATTCCCCAGAACTCTTCTTCCTCTCCATAGCCCAGTTCTTTCGCAAACCAGCGCATGACGCCTTCCACGGTCAGCGCGTGCTGGATATGAAAAGGTTCTTTGTTATATTTCTTCAGCAAGTCAAGCGCCTGCTCTCTTGTAACCTTGCTTGTCTTCGCTGCCTGGCCGGCTGTTTTCTTTTCATTCTTCCCGCGGTCTGCCGCTTTTTTGTCCTGTGCTTTATCCAGACTTTTCATGGTCGGGAAGAGCAAAACATCGCGGATTGCCGGTGAATTGGTCAGTAACATCACCAGTCTGTCGATACCGTAGCCGATACCGCCCGTGGGGGGCATACCGATTTCCAGCGCATTCATAAAGTCTTCATCGGTAGTATTGGCCTCTTCATCGCCTGCTGCCAGCGCCGCTTCCTGGGCCTTGAAACGCTCCCTCTGGTCAATGGGATCATTCAACTCAGAATAAGCGTTACACATCTCTCGGCCTGTAATAAACAGTTCAAAACGCTCCACGTAATCCGGCTTGTCCGGTTTCTTCTTAGTCAGCGGAGAGATCTCGATGGGGTGATCCATGATGAAGGTCGGCTGTACCAGATGTTCCTCCACATACTCCTCGAAGAACAGATTCAGAATATCGCCTTTCGTGTGTCTGTCCTCATAATGAACGCCTTTCTCATCGGCAATCTTCTTCGCCTCCGCAGTATCTTTGATTTCATCGAAATCCACGCCGGCATATTTCTTCACTGCTTCTGTCATCGTCATGCGTGCGAAGGGACTGCCAAGGTCAATCTCCACGTCGCCGTAAGGAACGGTGGTAGTGCCGCACACTTCCCCCGCCACATGGCGGAACATATTTTCCGTCAGATCCATCATTCCGTAATAGTCCGTATAAGCCTGATACAATTCCATCAGTGTAAATTCAGGGTTATGTCTCGCGTCCAGTCCCTCGTTCCGGAAAACGCGTCCGATCTCATAGACTCTCTCCATGCCGCCCACGATCAGTCTTTTCAGATATAATTCCAGTGAAATACGAAGTTTCACGTCCTCGTCCAGCGCATTATAGTGTGTCTCAAAAGGTCTTGCCGCCGCACCGCCCGCATTGGACACGAGCATGGGCGTCTCCACTTCGAGAAATCCCTGTCCGTCCAGATAGCGTCTGATGGAACTGATAATCTTAGAACGCATGACAAAGGTCTTCTTCACATCCTCATTCATGATCAGGTCAGTATATCTCTGACGGTAACGGATATCCGTGTTTACCAGTCCGTGATACTTCTCCGGCAGGATCTGGAGACTTTTTGACATGAGTGTCATTTTCTCCACATGAAGGGAAATCTCGCCTGTTTTCGTGGTAAATACTTCGCCCTCGATGCCGACAATGTCACCCACGTCATATTTTTTAAATTCGGCATAGGGTTCTTCACCGATGCTGTCTCTCGCCACATAGCACTGGATATCACCCTGCAGATCCTGCACGTTACAGAAAGAAGCCTTGCCCATAATACGTTTGGACATCACACGACCCGCGATAGAGACTTTTTTGCCTTCCAGCGCGTCATAATTGTCCTTGATCTCCTGACTGTGATGGGTCACATCGTATTTTGTGATCTGAAAAGGATCTTTGCCACTCTCCTGCAATGCAGCGAGTTTTTCCCGTCTCACTTTCAGAAGCTGGTTGATATCCTGTTCCTGCTGTTCTTTTCCCCGATTCTGTGCTTCTGCCATGTCAACACCTACACCTTTCTCTATTGTTATGCCTTACACAAACCTTACGTAATTACATTTTTAATTTATAAAAAACAAATTTCTGTTATTGGTGATTTCCCTATTGAACCGATCAGTTGGATCTCTGGATCTCAAGCACCTTATACTTGATCACGCCCGCCTGTGTCTCAACATCCACTTCATCGCCCACCTTGGAACCGATCAGCGCTTTGCCGACGGGTGATTCGTTGGAGATTCTGCCTTTCAGGCTGTTAGCTTCCGTAGAACCTACGATTTTATATTCCAGTTCTTCATTATATTCCATATCCAGGATCTTTACCTGACAGCCGATGTTGATCTTGTCCAGATCCACTTCATCTTCCACAACGACTTCTGCATTTTTCAGAATTTTCTCTAATTCTTCGATCCTTGCTTCGATATCTCTCTGCTCGTCTTTCGCCGCATCGTACTCGGCATTCTCGGACAGATCACCCTGTTCTCTTGCCTCCTTGATCTTCTGTGCCACTTCCTTACGCTTTACAACCTTCAGATCGTGAAGCTCATCCTCATATTTTCTCAAGCCTTCATACGTTAAGATATTCTTTTTCTCCTGCATGGTAATTCTCCCTTTCTCTCTATATTGTTACACATCAATATGATGTTAAAATCACTCACAACTTCAGTCCTGCCGTTACTAAAATGTGCCGCAATCAGCACTGTACCGCTGATGCGCACTGTTTCTGAACTTCATATTTTTCTATAATAACTACTTTTCACTATAGTGTCAAGGTGTTTTAGCGGTGAAATATACGGAATACGGGGCGTTTTTCGCCCAAGCATCCGTTCTTTCCCCTCTGCCGATGCCACGTCAAGATAGACGGTCGTGCTGTCCGGCATTATTTTGGGATACCGGAAATCTTCACAATAGTCCAGAATCAGTCCGCAGCATCCAGGTTTTCCGCACTTTAAGGTGTTTTGCAGCATCTCATCCTGCTGCCCGCATATCCCGCAGTCGCTCCGTGGATCCTGTATTTTGCAAAAATCCGCCCTTCTGCCGCCGTAAAACCTCACATACGGCTCTAACTGTGGCACCAGGCCAAACTCGTAATAGTATTCGTCCAAATAGTTTTCCAGTTCCATCCAGATGTCTGTTCCGTCAATCTCTTCATAAAAAAACAGCAGCCGGTTGATTTTTGGCAGAAAGGGCTGCAAAAGCTCTCTGGTCATTTCCATCTGCCAATCTGTATCCGCCGGTTCCCCCAACAGTACCACTGCTTCCCCGCTTCGACTGATAACCTCGGCGGCATACTGTTCTGTCAGGTATTTTACGATCATCCGCAGAGTATCTCTGCGAGGCTCCCAGCTTTTGCCGTACTGCTCCGTAAGCATTTCCATAATCTGAGGATGCAGCCAGGCATCAGCCATTCCTTCTGTGCGATGGAGCACATTTTCCATGGCTTCCGACAGGATGTCCGGTTTCCATGGTCTGTGCCTGTAATAAAAAGGCGGCACAGAGCACCCGATCACGTCAAATTCTGTCCGGCCTGCTGTCTCTCTCTCGGAAACCCGGCCATGCGAAAAGCCGGTTCCAGGCGTTACATCCTCCTGCCCGCCAAACACCCGCGCCTCAAGAGACACTTCCTGATACCAGTGTCGTTTCGCCGAAGCCGTTCTGCTTTCATGATTTATTTGTTCCGTCATCGGATAATAAAAGACGATTTTTTCCCTCTCCATGCCATAGTATATGCCCCACCAGTCTCTCCAATTCCTCAAACTTTTCCACCAGGTTCACGCTCTGGCGCAGTCTGGCGGAATCAGGCATACCCGCCGTATACCATGACACATGCTTGCGCATCTCCCGGATGCCCGTATATTCTCCTTTACAGGCAAGCTGCAGCCGTGCATGACGCAGAATTGTTTGTACAATTTCTTCCGAAGCAGGTTTCTGCAGGACCGTACCATCCCGCAAATATGCCCCGATCTGCCCGAAAATCCACGGATTTCCCCTTGCCGCCCGGCCGATCATAACACCGTCACAGCCCGTCTGCCTGAGCAGTTTTTCTGCGCTTGGTCCATCAGTCACATCACCGTTGCCGATCACGGGAATGGTCAGCTTTTCCTTCACCTGCGCAAGAATCTCCCAGTCGGCTTCCCCTGTATAATACTGTTCTCTCGTCCTGCCATGCACCATCACGGCCGCCGCGCCCGCATCTTCCGCGATCTTTGCGATCTCCACCGCATTCACATGATCTTCGTCAAATCCTTTACGGATCTTAACCGTGACAGGCTTGTGAACCGCCTGCACCACCGCCGACACGATTTCTCCCACCAGCCTGGGTTGTTTCATCAATGCAGAGCCTTCTCCATTATTCACCACTTTGGGCACGGGGCATCCCATATTGATATCCAGAATGTCAAAGGGCCTGTCCTCGATCTGCTTTGCCATCTCACTTAATATGTTTGGATCGGAACCAAACAGCTGCAAAGATACCGGCCCTTCATCGGGGTGGATCTCAAGCAGGCTTTCCGTATTCTTGTTTTTATAAAGAATCGCCTTGGCACTGACCATTTCCATACAGCAAAGGCCCGCTCCCTGTTCGCTGCACAACAAACGAAATGGCAGGTCACTCACGCCTGCCATAGGTGCCAATATGATGTTATTATCCAAAGTGAGGTTTCCGATCGTCAGCTTATGCAGTAAATCTTTCATCCTGCCTGATACCCGTTCCTTTCGTTCCACATAAATCCCGGTCAAATCTCTCTGTAAAAATAAGAAGTATTTTCACTTTAAGCACCCATATATTCAGACGTTTGCCGGCCGGTTTTAAACAGCTGCCCGGTGCTCTGCTCACAGAAATCAGACTGCATCACTCTTCCTCTTCCAGCACTGTCCGGTCATGCAAAATAAACACCCTGTAATACAACTGCAGAGATTCCAGCATTTCCTGCCTGTTTCTGCGGATTTCACCAACCAGAAGGCCGCTGCTGATGTCATCATAGAGCAAATCATCCTCCTCGGCATCCGTTTCCAGTGAGATACTGCCGTCCTCCTCAAATACAATGGTAAAAATACCGCCCACTTCTTCCGTAAAAAGCACACAGATCACATGCAGTTCTTCCTTGATGGACTCCGGAATCGCCGCAAACTGTTCATTAAAATAATATTTTTGCTCATAAGCATTGGCGCCGCACAGCACCACTCGTTTATCCATTCCTGCACCCATGCCTTTCTTCCGCCGCAGCGGTTCACCCTCCGGCAGTACCGTCACGCTTGTCTGCATCATAATTCATGCACTTGAAATGCTGCAAACCGGACTTCTTACATATACGTCCTGTAAGCACTTCTATCATCTCCTTGCATACCGCAGGCTGACTGCAATACTGCCTGTGCTCTACACATATCCGTACAATCCGCGCACCGACACTTCACCGGCATATACCTGCACAATCTCACCGTCTTCCTTCTCCACAAGAAGTTCGCCTCTGTCGTTGATGCCGCGGGATATGCCTGTATACTCACCCGCCGGATCCAGCACCCTGACCTGTCCGCCTATTCCCTGTAAATATGCCTGATAAGCTTCCCTCAAGCCGGACATATCAAGCGTCTCCAAAAAAGTTTTATAATTTTTTTCAAATCTGAGAAGCGTCTTCTCCAACAGCCCGGCCCGATTGATCTGCTGCCCCGTCTCTATCCTAATTGAAGTGGCTGTGTTCCGTATCTCTTCCTGAAACTCCTCCGGGCTTGCAGTGTTCACATTGATACCTGCACCCGCCACCAGATACTGGATCTCATCCATCTCCGGCGTCATGGTCATCTCTGTCAGCATACCGCAGATTTTCTTCTTATTCAGCACAATATCGTTGGGCCACTTGATTGTGATAACGGCATTTTCTGCACCTGCCGCAGCCTCTTCCACGGCCTCCGCCACACTCAGTGCCATGACCAGTGTGACCATGGAAGCCTTGTCGGGCGAAAATTCCGGCCGCAAAAGTATGGTAAAAGAAAGTGCCGTGCCGGACAGCGTCTGCCATCCTCTGCCTCTGCGTCCCTTTCCTGCATTCTGGATATCGGCCACCACCACGGTTCCGTGAGGATCTCCCTCCTCACCGCAGCGTTTCGCATCATTATTGGTGGACCCTGTAACATCATAATAATACAGCTTCCGCCCCGCCCATTCTGTGGTCAGTCTGCTGGATATCTCGCTGGCGGAAAGGATATCACCGGGTTCCTCTGCCAGACGGTAGCCTTTGCTTGAAACCGACTCGATCCGGTAGCCTTCTTCTTTCAACTGGTTGATCACCTTCCAGACCGCCGTCCTCGTGACACCGAACCTGTCGCAGATCTGCTGTCCCGACACATAATCTTCACTGTTTCTCAGTAATGCTAAAATATCTGTTTTATTCGTCTTCATCTTTATTTTATCCATATCACCTGTCATGACTGAGGACATATACTCCTCTGATTTCAGATCGACCCAGCGCACAAAAAACATACTCCGCAGTGTGAACCGCCGGCTTCACCGGAATCCGCCTACAGTTTATATTCTCCCAGCGTCACCGCCATCACGGCTTTAATGGTATGCATACGGTTTTCCGCCTCCTCAAACACGATAGACTGTTTCGACTCAAACACTTCGTCCGTCACTTCCATCTCGCTGATGCCGTACTTTTCACTGATCTTCCTGCCGATTCCGGTGTTCAGATCATGAAAAGCAGGCAGACAATGCATGAATACCGCATTTTCGCCTGCGTACTCCATCACCTTCCTGTTGACCTGGTAAGGCATCAAGTCATGCAGCCTGCTGTTCCACACCTCTTCCGGCTCTCCCATGGAAACCCATACATCGGTATAGATCACATCGGCTCCGCCTGCTCCCTCGGCCACATCCTCTGTCAGCGTAATTGTACCGCCAGTCTGCTCCGCGATCTCCCGGCAGGTCGAAACCAGTTCCGGTGCCGGAAAATAGTCCTTCGTGGTGCAGGCAGTAAAGTGCATACCCATCTTGGCACATGCCACCATAAGAGAATTTCCCATATTATAGCGTGCATCTCCCATATATGTCAGTTTAATGCCTTCCAAATGCCCGAAATGCTCCCTGATCGTCAGAAAATCAGCCAGCATCTGGGTCGGATGAAACTCGTTGGTCAGTCCGTTCCACACCGGAACACCTGCGTATCTGGCCAGTTCTTCCACGATCTCCTGTCCGTAACCGCGGTACTCGATTCCCTCATACATGCTTCCCAATACTCTTGCCGTATCTGCGATACTCTCCTTCTTGCCGATCTGGGAACCGGAAGGATCCAGATAAGTCGTACCCATGCCCAGATCATGTGCCGCCACCTCGAAGGAACAGCGCGTCCTCGTACTCGTTTTCTCAAAAATCAGCGCTACGTTTTTGCCTCTGTGGATGTCCACAGGAATGCCTTTCTTTTTCTTATCCTTCAAATCAGCCGCCACATCCAGCATGTATGTAATCTCTTCCTGTGTAAAATCCAGAAGTTTTAAAAAATTGCGTCCTGTTAAATTCATGATGTCCCCCTTTTCTATTGTTCAGCAGCAGTTCAGCCCTGGGCTTCCCTGTCATGCTGCATGATTCATTCCATTTATAGTTAACGACATTAGAATTTTCGTTTTCGGCCTTGCAGAAGCTGCCGTATATGGATTCTTCAAGAGGCGGAAACAGAAATTTGTTATGTCGTTTACTATATATGATACGTAATCGACAATGGGACGGCTCCGCAGAACCATCCCACTATATTGAAACCCATGTACCGGCCGGCTTTCCTTTTCTTCCGATCCGCCAGCTATAAAACATGTGTTATTCCAATTGTCATCCCGATACGCCGATTTACAGATATGCCCAGGCAGAATCTTCATGCCCAGGCAGCCTGCTGCAGCGATTCAGATCTCAGCCCTTCCTCTATTTCCATACTTCCTTCAAAGAGGATGCAAGACCTGCCAGTCCCTGAATCTCAGACGGAATGATGATCTTGGTCGCCTGACCATCCGCTGCTTTCTCGAAAGCCTCAAGGCTCTTGATCTTCAGTACGGCCTCATCAGCGCCCGCCTCACGTACCATTCTGATACCGTCGGCAGTTGCCTGCTGTACCTTAAGAATCGCCTCGGCCTCACCTTCTGCCTCACGAATCATCTTCTCCTTCTGTGCCTCTGCACGCAGGATTGCTGACTGCTTCTCAGCCTCAGCCTCAAGGATTGCGGATTCTTTCTTACCTTCTGCAACCAGGACCGTAGATTTCTTCTCACCTTCCGCACGCAGAATCGCCTCACGACGTTCACGCTCCGCCTTCATCTGTTTCTCCATGGCATCCTGTATCGCCGCCGGCGGAATGATGTTCTTAAGCTCCACACGGTTTACTTTGATACCCCAGGGATCTGTAGCGATATCCAGAGAAGCTCTCATCTTTGTGTTGATCACCTCACGGGATGTAAGCGTCTGATCCAGTTCCATCTCACCGATGATATTTCGCAGCGTAGTTGCCGTCAGATTTTCGATCGCCATGATCGGATTCTCAACGCCGTATGCAAAAAGTTTCGGATCCGTGATCTGGAAAAACACTACCGTGTCAATCCGCATGGTTACGTTATCCTTCGTGATCACCGGCTGAGGTGCAAAATCCACCACCTGCTCCTTCAAAACAACTCTCTTGGCCACCTTATCAATAAAAGGAACCTTAATATGCAGACCTACAGACCACGTCTGCTGATACGCTCCCAGCCGCTCTACTACGTAGGCGTGCGCCTGCGGAACGATCTTGATGCAGGACAGCAGAATAAGCACTGCCAAAATCAAGAAAACCACTAATGCAATAAGTCCACCCATGATCAAACCTCTTTTCTTTCCTCAACGACCAGCTTCACACCGTTGATCGCCAAAACTGTAGTCACTGTGCCGACCGGAAGCTTCACACCGTCCACTCTCGTCCTCGCAGACCACTCCATACCGCCCACATTGACCTGTCCGATCCCTTGCAGATTATCGATCTCGCTGATTACGATCGCCTGACGTCCCACCAGACTCTCCGCATTGGTTCTGACTCTGTCTTTGTTAAAGTACTTCACCGCAAGCGGTCTTGTGGAAAAAATCAGCACGCCGGATACCACCAGAAACAGAATCACCTGTACGGCAACCGGTGCATGGAACAACGCTGCAATTGTAGCAACAAGTGCCCCGCCTGCAAACCAAATGGTCGTGAGCCCCATCGTGAGCAGTTCTATAACGACTAATACCACAAGCACAATCAGCCAGAACACCGTCATGCTCAAACCAGCCACAATAGCCATAAGCTCTCACTCCCTTTCCTGCCAACTACCCAATATTTACCCCGGTCCGCCTCCCGGATCCGCAATCTGAGTCGTGTAAAACAAAACAGCTGCAAAAACCCGATAACTGCCGAACCGTTACAAACATTCTACTATATAATGCACACACTTACAAGTAGCAAGATCCCCGATCTCTACCCGCACGCTCCTCTGCAGTCACCCAGACATGACTTAGTTCTACCAAAATACCTGATGATCAATCAGCAGCCCGTCATGGTTGCCCGCTCTCCTGAAATGCGTTGCGCCGCCCACGTTCGTCTCGCCGTTGATCGCCGCCCGGGCCGCCTCATAACAGCTTTCGGAAATATTACCGCTGGTGTATACTCTGGCCACTTTACCGTTCAGTGCCGGCGTAAACTGGCCGGATGCAAAAATAACACCAGATATCGTATTCGGATAAGCTCCGCTCCTGACACGGTTCATAACCACCGCACCTACCGCCAGTTTTCCGTTGGATGTCTCTCCGCCTGCTTCGCATTGGATCAATGCCGCCAGCAGTCTCGTATCGTCGCCGCCCACTACGACAGCGCCCTGATTTGCATACAGCTTCGCCTGACGCTCTGCCTCTTCTCTCTTTTTAATAGCCGCCAGCGTCTCTCCCTCATCAATATGAAAATCCAGATCCACATATTCTGCCTGAACATAGCCGGTCTCTTCTCCATACTCAACACTGATCCAGTTGTCATCCACAATTTCAATGATTTCCAGTTCATCATCTCCTGTGAGAAGTCCGATCACATCCGCCCCATTATCCGGCTCCGTCCGTACCCGCAGGATCTCCGTCTCGATGGTAACGATCAGATTACCCACATCGTCTGCCATCGCCTCGGCATCCTCTCCAAAAAGAAGATAGTCATCACTTGCCCAGCCAATCAGGTCTCCGCTCTTGAGTCTGGTCCAGCCATCCTTGCGCTCTAATATTCTGCCCCCGCAGTCTTTATATAATACGCCCACTTTATCAGACTCTTCAGTGGCTTCCAGACGCACGTTCATGGCCACCTGCACATTAACCATAACAAGATCGGACTCATCACTGCTCCGGGTGCTGTTAGACTCAGCCATTTCGGTCAGTTCCCTGATCGTCTGTTCGTCAGCGCCTCCCGTTGTAGGATCCACGATCTGCGATATACCGACGCTCAGGGAATCCAGATATTCTTTTCTGGTGGAAGCATCAGCTTCCATATAAAACATCCCCGACAGACTCAGACAAAGAAGAATACCTGCACACAGAATCCGCGCTCTTCTGCCTCTCAGCATAAACACAATCCTCCATCATCACTCAAAAATATAATAAATATAATACTAAAATATTACAAAATTGTTAAATCCGAAGTTTGGATAATTTTAGCAAAACACCTATTCTTTGTCAAGTTTATACAGCTTGTCTTGTTTTTATGCCTGTTTTTTAACGGTATTTGGAAGTTTCTCCGCTTATTCGAGTTCACGAAATGTATCTCGCAATCGAACTTGTTCGATTTGTTATTTTGCGAAGCAAATTACTTTTTTTATGGTATTGGAAATTCTACGCTCTTTCGAGTTCGCGAAGCGAATCTCGTAAACGAGCTCTGCTCGTTTTTTTACAGTTTTTTTGACTGTTCTACCGCAGCTGCAAGGGCATCCATGACCGCTCCGCGCATTCCTCTTTCTTCCAGTACCCGTACACCCTGAATCGTAGTGCCCCCAGGGGAGCATACCATGTCTTTCAGCTCACCCGGATGTTTCCCGCTCTCCAGCACCAGCTTTGCCGCGCCATAAACCGCCTGTGCCGCAAATTCGTATGCCTGCGTCCGGGGCATACCCGCCGCCACTCCTGCGTCCGCCATTGCTTCTATAAACATAAAGACATAGGCAGGAGAGCTTCCGCTGACCGCCCCCACCGCATCCATAAGATGCTCCGGCACCAGACTGGCCCGCCCAAAACTTTCCATCAGTCGAATACTGTAGGCCATCTCCTCTTCGGAAACTCTGTCATTCACACAGACACCAGTGCATCCTGCGCCCACTAACGCCGGCGTGTTCGGCATACAGCGGACTAACTTGATCTCTCTTCCGAACGCATCCTCGATCCACTGGAGGGTTTTGCCCGCCGCAATACTGATGATCAGTGTATCTTCGGATACTGCATCTCTGATCTGTTCGATCACCTCCTGAAAAAACTGAGGTTTCACCGCAAGAATCAGAACCCCCGCCTCCCGCGCCACCTCTTCATTGGACTGCCGGGTCTCTATGCCATATGCCGCCGAAACAGCCTCTCTTGTTTTCTCTGTTTTGGCTGTGCCGACGATATCCCCCGGCTGAACCATCTGGTTTTGCAGCATACCGCCGATAACCGCCTTCGCCATATTTCCTAATCCGATAAAACCTATCTTCATCTTTAATCCCACTCCTCTCTCTTCGTCCGGAAATCAAAAACTGCCCGAAAAAGTTTCTTTTCTCTGGAAGCACTCCATACAATTTCATACATTCATACACAGCCAAATACATACAGATTCTGTGTTGTATATAACGGTTGATATTTATTAAAATTCCACCAGCACCATTTGCTAAATCTAAATATAATTTATTATTTTCTCTTTTTCATGCACAATATGCACACAGACAATCCGTGAACAGCCTTACAGTGCACATCCGGTCAAAAACATTTTCTCTCAGGCTTCTCCCGCCTTTATGCCATTCCACATGCTCTTCGCTTTTTTTCATATATTCCGCACATACATTCCCTCAACATGTCATAATACACGTTTTCATATATACACTACATACGTTCCCGCCACACATCATAATATACGGCCGCCTATCAATAACTGATGTAATCTTAATGCCGTAATTTTACGGTCAGAAGTTTCCTCCAATTAAACCATGATTTAACACATTCATTTTCTTCTCTGCCGCCCGGCTTCATATAACAGAATGGAAGACGCCACGGCGGCATTCAGTGATTCCACCTTTCCTGCCATGGGGATTCTGATATACTCATCGGCACTTCCTGCAGTTTCTTCCTTCAATCCGGCACTTTCATTGCCAATCACAAAGGCAGTCCCATTCCGGTAATCATAACAGTCGTAATACTTTTTACCCTTCAGATGTGCGGCATAAACGCTGATATTATGTTCCTGCATGGTACGAATCACTTCGCAGAGATCATCCACATAGAGAAAGGGCACTCTGTAAACAGACCCCATGGTGGAACGTATGACCTTAGGATTGTATACATCTACAGTCTGCCGGCTCATAATGATGCCATCCACACCGGCACCTTCTCCGGTACGAAAGATTGTTCCCAGATTGCCGGGATCCTGCAGATCTTCCAGCAGAATAAACAGCATCTGCCTCCCGGATCTCCGGAGACCTCCTGCATCAATGCTCTTTCTGCCATCAGGTTCCACACCCGCTCCTGAGTTCATCACAATGCTCATCCCGGAAGAATTCATACGATACTTCCCGGCCAGCATGTCCGCCAATCCATAGTGAAACTGCCTGACCAGACAAAGAACTCCCTGGGGTGTCTTCGTATCAGCCATCTTATCAAACACATCATCCGCCACAATCTCACAGGAAAGCTTGCGCAGCTTCTCGCCATACTGTTCCCGCATCTGCGTTTCCATTCTCCGGGCAATATAAACTCTCTCAATCTGAGCGGCAGGAGCCTCCTCAAACATCTTGATGCCTTCCGCCACAAAAACGCCCTGCTTATTACGGGCCTTTGCTTTCTGCATAAACTGCACCACATCTCTGACTGCCCGATTACTGCTGCTGGTGATCATATCCACTCCTCGCTTTTCCGGCAGTAATCCGTCCCATGTTCCGTCACCGGACCAGATCACCGCCCTTTTCTTTTCGTCCATGCTTCCGCATCATACATCCGTCCGATGCAAAATATGAAATGTTCCGTATGCCGCCGGATATCCATTCCGCATAAATACAACAAATCCCCGCAAACTCATCATCTGCGGGGAATGATCTTCATCATACAGCTTCTGCCGGCCTCTTCCTGCACTTTACGTTACCTTTATGTGAGCTGCCGGCATATCCTGGCATTCCTTAAAGCGCCAGAATCCTGGAAACTTCAAACTGATAATCGGAAATATCTTTCTTCATATTTAAAGCTTCCTCAATATCAAAGTCAAGGAACACGCCATGCTGGTATCCGACCACTCTGTTCGTCTTGCCTTCACAGAGAATATCCGCCGCATATGCGCCCATAATGGAAGCATAGTAACGGTCTTTACAGGTGGGTGAACCGCCTCGCTGCATGTATCCCAGAATGGTGGCTCTTGTCTCAATGCCCGTGGCCGCCTCAATACGTCTTGCCATGGAAGTGGAATGTCCGATTCCCTCTGCATTGATAATGATATGATGGGTCTTGCCGCGTTTCCTGTTCGCTATGATGTTATTAATGATCTGCTGCTCGTTATAGTCATATTTTTCCGGCAGCAGAATATCCTCGGCACCGTTGGCGATACCGCACCAGAGTGCGATGTAGCCGGCATTCCTGCCCATTACCTCGATGATACTGCAGCGCTCATGGGAAGAAGAAGTATCCCTGATTTTATCTATAGCCTGCATTGCCGTATTGATCGCCGTGTCAAAACCGATGGTATACTCGGTGCAGGCGATATCAAGATCAATTGTTCCGGGAATGCCTATGGTATTGATTCCGTGCCTTGCAAGAGCCTGTGCCCCGCGGTAAGAACCGTCGCCGCCAATCACGACCAGTCCGTCGATACCGTGCTTGTGGCAGATATCCGCACCTTTCTTCTGGCCTTCCTCCGTGCGGAACTCCGAGCACCGCGCCGTCCCCAGAATCGTACCACCCTGCTGGATCGTATCGGACACCGTCCACTTCTGCATGTCTATGATCTCTTCATTCAGAAGGCCGCGATAGCCTTTCTTGATTCCCTTAACACTGACGCCGTTTGCAAGCGCCTTTCTGACAACCGCACGGATCGCTGCATTCATGCCCGGCGCGTCGCCGCCGCTTGTCAGAACACCTATCGTCTTGATCTGCTTCGCCATATCTACACCCATGCCTTTCCATATGCACCTTTTCATGCATCTCTTCGCTGTTTTTCTAACAGTATTTTACTCTATACATGCCCGCATTTCAATCTTTTTTGAAAAAGACCGTCTCCGCCTATACCACCTTCACATTTTCGGCCCCGTACAATTCCGAGAGGCGCCCCACCAGTTCCTCCCCGGCATCCACGTTCCAGTTCCGGGGCAGAGGATTCATGGCCTTGGGATTTTCCACGTAAATGACCACGCTGTCCTTTCCTTCCGACTGCCGGATGGCATCAAAAAGCTCCTCTTTGCGGTTCTCGTATGCCTCCTTCGTGGGGAACTTGATCCACAGCTTTCTGGACACATTTTCAAAGGGTGTGATCTGCTCACAGATCAGTTTTCCGTCTTTTTCCTCCTCCACAGTCACCCTTCCCCTGATAAAAACCTTGCTGTCCTCCGCGATCTGGCTTCCATGCTGCTCATACTGTTTCGGAAAAACGATCACCTCCACAGTGCCAACCAGATCTTCCACCTGCAGGAAAGCCATAACCCGCTCATTTTTCGTATACTTGATCTTTTTTTCTGAAATAAGACCGCCTATGGTGGCCGTAGCTCCGTCCCGCACCGCCGTCTCCTGGGTCTCCTCATCCGGCACGAAATCCGCCGTGGTGTTCGTAATGTTCTTGCGCCACATCTCCTGATATTCTTCCAGCGGATGACCGCTGACATAGATTCCCAGCACCTCTTTCTCGAAAGCAAGCTTCATCTCCTTGGAGTACTCCCCCACATCGGGAAGCTTGATCTCGAAATCTTCCTTCTGCTCCTCGTCCACAATGTCAAAAAAGGAGATCTGACCGGCCATATTATTCTTTTTATCATGCTGTATGCTTTCCAGAATCCGCACGTACACGCTCATATACTGCTTCCTCGTGCCGCCCAGACTGTCCATGGCACCGGCTTTGATAAAATGCTCTATGGCACGTTTATTCACTTCCTTGTCCGCCAGCCGGGTAATAAAATTCTCCAGATTGGTGTAAGGCCCCCGTGCCTCCCGCTCGGACACCACAATGTCGATGACCGGTCTTCCCACGCTCTTGATGGCGGTCAGTGCATAACGGATCTGCCTGTCTCCGGACACCGAAAAGCCCGCCTCGCCCTCATTGATATCCGGGGGCAGGATCTGGATGCCCATGCTTCTGCAGGACATAATATATTCCGCCACTTTGTTTGGATTATCAATCACAGATGTAAGCAGCGCCGCCATAAATTCCACCGGATAATAGTATTTCAAATAAGCCGTCTGGTACGCCACCACCGCATAGCAGGCCGCATGTGATTTATTAAAAGCATATTTGGCAAAATCCATCATATTGCCGTAAATCCGGTCCGCCACCTGGGCACTGATACCATTCGCCACACAGCCCGGCACGCCCTCTTCCGGGTTGCCGTAGGTAAAATTCTTCCGCTCCTGTTCCATCACATACTGCTTCTTCTTACTCATGGCCCGGCGCACCAGATCGCTGCGCCCCATGGTATAGCCGCCCAGATCCTGCACGATCTGCATTACCTGCTCCTGATAAACGATACAGCCGTAAGTGGGGGCAAGAATCGGCTCCAACTGTGGACAGTCATAGGTCACGGATTCGGGATTATTTTTTCCCTTGATATATTTTGGTATAAAATCCATGGGGCCGGGACGGTACAGGGAAATACCCGCAATGATGTCTTCCAGGCTCTGGGGCTTTAATTCCTTCATGAAACTCTTCATGCCGCCGCTTTCCAACTGGAAAATACCGTCCGTCCTGCCCGTTCCGATGGATGCAAGCACCGCCGGATCATTATAGTCAATGGCATCCATATCAATGGAAATGCCGTTGCTTTTCTCCGCCATCCGGGCCGCATTCTGGATCACCGTCAGCGTGCGCAGGCCAAGAAAATCCATTTTCAGAAGACCAAGCTCTTCAATGGTTGTCATGGTAAACTGGGTGGTGACAGACCCGTCAGATCCGCGGGAAAGAGGCACAAAGTTATCCGCTGCATCGGGACAGATCACCACCCCCGCCGCATGCATGGAAGTATGTCTGGGCAGACCTTCCAGCCGCCTGCTCATGTCGATCAGCGTATGCACCTGCTCGTCCTCGTTATATAATTTACGGAATTCCGGGTTCATTTCCAGCGCCTTTGCAATAGGAACGCCCTGGTTCTGCTCGTTGGGAATCATTTTCGCAATGGAATCCACAAAGGAATAGGGCATATCCATCACCCGTCCCACATCGCGGATCACACCCTTGGCCGCCATCGTACCAAAAGTCACGATCTGTACTACCCTGTCCTTACCGTACTTGCGGTTCACATGGTCGATCACCTCCTGCCGTCTTTCGAAACAGAAATCCACATCTATATCCGGCATGGACACACGCTCCGGATTCAGGAAACGCTCAAACAGCAGGCTGTACTTGATGGGATCAATATTGGTGATACGCAGACAGTAAGAAACAATGCTTCCCGCCGCCGATCCACGCCCCGGTCCTACAGAAATATCATTTTCCCTGCAATAATTAATATAGTCCCACACGATCAGGAAATAATCCACGAATCCCATATCCCTGATGATATTCAACTCATATTCCAGACGTTTCTGCAGCGCCCCGTCATCCTCCGGATAACGTTCCTTCATGCCGTCCTGACACAGCTTATTCAGATAAGTCCAGGCGTCATACCCCTCCGGCACGTCATAATGGGGCACCTTATATTTGCCGAACTCAATTTCCACATGGCATCTGTCCGCAATGCGCTGCGTATTCTCCACCGCCTCCCAAGCATATGGAAAGAGCCCTTTCATCTCCTCTTCACTCTTCACATAATACTGACCGCCCTCGTAGCGCATACGGTCTTCATCCGCCAGCTTCTTGCCCGTCTGCAGACAGAGCAGGATGTCATGGGGCTGAGCGTCCTCGGCGTAAGTATAGTGCACATCATTGGTGGCCACAAGCGGAATATCCAGTTCCTTACTCATAGCCAGCAGCGTGGAATTCACCATCTGCTGTGCGGGAATGCCATGATCCTGCAGTTCCAGGAAAAAGTTTCCTTTTCCAAAGCAGTCCTCATACCTTCTTGCCACTTTTTTGGCCTCATCTACAAGTCCTTTCTGAATGTACCGCTGAACTTCCCCCGCCAGGCAGGCGGAAAGCGCAATGATACCCTCATGAAATTCCTGAAGCACCTCCATATCTACACGGGGACGGTAATAATACCCCTCTGTAAAACCCCGGCTGACAATTTTGACCAGATTGGCATAGCCTGTATTATTCTCCGCCAGCAGCACCAGATGGTAATATCTGTCTTCGCCGCCGGTAAGCTCCCTGTCAAACCGGGATCTGGGCGCCACATAAACCTCGCAGCCAATGATCGGATTGATCCCCGCCGCCACAGCCTCCTTATAAAATTCAATGACGCCGTACATAACGCCGTGATCCGTGATGGCGGCGCTGTCCATGCCCAGTTCTTTGACTCTTTTAACATATTCTTTGATTTTATTGGAACCGTCCAGCAGACTGTACTCGGTGTGGACGTGAAGGTGTGTAAATGCCATGTGGGACCTCGTTTCTCCGATGGGGAATTGGTTATCGTTCAGCCTTCTGCGAGTTGTATAAGCGTCAGACTGCAATTTATCAATACATATAGTATACCTTATTTGAGAAGAAAACGGGGACAAAATTTATGATAATGTATATGTTCTCTCCGGCAGAACAGAGCAAAACTAAACCGCTTCTATAGAAGGGCGTATATCCGATTACATGGGGCTCACCTTTGAAAAAATGTGCCGGGACTATATTCTCTATTATGACAACAATCTTCCTTTTCCCATCGGTCTAAAACATTATTGTCAATGGACCGGCTTCTGGATTGCCTGTTTATCCAGGGTTATATTCGCGTCTTATCGAAATGTTACATCCAGACGGCAACATAAACTACATAAATAAATTGACATCTTTTCAAACTAGTTATATAATAAAATTTAGATCTGTGCTAATACTTAGATTAGCTATAAGACAGATCCGTAGATATTATTTTCTTAAATTAACAAGGAGGGTTCGTGATGGAGAATGAAGAAAAAGTATTACAGTTTCCAAATGGTGTAAAGGCTTTCGGAGAAATAGATTCCGAAAGTAATAACTTATTAAGAGCGGCAACCTACAATATAACATGGCAAGGGCAGTCCAGCCCATCCAGCGCTGCTTCAATTTCCTATTCAAGCTTTAATAGTAGTAAATCACTATATGTCTCAGCAGTCGTAAAGGGATCACCTGTCGGAGGTAACCAGGTAAACGCAAAAGTTACTGTAACTCCAACGAATTATAAGTTAAGATCGGGGAAATCAAATGTTTCTGTCAACGTTTTCGACTCAGATTTAGGAAATTATCTAGTTTTAGATGTAACCCCTACTTCTGCGTATAACGGTAAAACCGTGACTGCTACAGTCTCAATAAGTAGTTCTGTAAGCGGAAATGTTGTTACGGCAACCGGTCAAATTTCCCAATAACGAATCTTATTCGAGCATGTTGTTGCAATTCGTGAAAAAAACCAATATAGTAACCTTAGAAAGCACATATACAGCAGGAGGTGAATTTATGGCTGATTTGATGGATGGACGAACAGCTGCGGGAATCAAGGCAAAGATACTTGCCGATGCACAGGAAAGTACACCCGGCAAACCAATTACGACAGCAAGAAAGATCTGTGCAATAATTACAATGATCGTACTGGCAGCAATACTGATCGGCATATACGTAGTACCATTTTTACTAAACTAAAATATGATATCCGTTCTATCGAGTTCGCGAAGAGTAATTCGCGAACTCAAACGAACGGAAGAACCGGCACGCAGGCCAAAACACTTGATTCTTTTTACAGATACTTCTTCAACACATCCACCTTATCCACTTTCTCCCAGGGCAGATCCAGATCGTTGCGCCCGAAGTGGCCGTAAGCCGCAGTCTGCTTGTAGATCGGGCGGCGCAGGTCAAGCATCTTGATGATGCCTGCCGGACGAAGGTCAAAGTTCTCGCGGACGATATCTACCAGCTTCTCATCGGAAACCTTTCCTGTACCAAAAGTATCTACCATAACGGAGGTAGGCTGTGCAACGCCGATGGCGTAGGACAACTGAATCTCGCACTTGTCGGCCAGACCTGCCGCCACGATGTTCTTCGCTACGTAACGGGCCGCATATGCCGCGGAACGGTCCACCTTCGTGCAGTCCTTACCGGAAAAAGCGCCGCCGCCGTGACGGGCATATCCGCCGTAAGTGTCTACGATGATCTTACGTCCGGTGAGACCTGCATCACCGTGAGGTCCGCCGATCACGAAACGTCCCGTAGGATTGATGAAGAATTTGGTATTGTCGTCAATCAGTTCCTTCGGAAGCACCGGATCAAACACGTATTTCTTAATATCCTCATGGATCTGCTCCTGTGTCACATCCGCATCATGCTGTGTGGATAATACAACCGCTTCCAGTCTTACCGGCTTGCCGTCCTCGTCATACTCTACGGAAACCTGGCTCTTGCCGTCGGGTCTTAAATAAGTAAGAGTGCCTTCTTTACGCACTTTGGTAAGCTGTAATGCCAGTTTATGTGCCAGAGAGATCGGGTAAGGCATATACTCTTCCGTCTCGTTGGTGGCATAGCCGAACATCATACCCTGATCGCCTGCGCCAATGGCCTCGATCTCGGCATCGGACATTTTATTCTCTTTTGCTTCCAGAGCCTTGTCCACGCCCATTGCAATATCAGTAGACTGCTCGTCGATGGCCACCAGAACGGCACAGGTATTGCCGTCAAATCCGTACTCGGACTTGGTGTAGCCGATCTCTTTTACGGTTTCACGTACAATTTTCTGCATATCAACATATGCATTTGTGGTAATCTCACCTGTCACCAGAACGAATCCTGTGCAACATGCCGTCTCACATGCCACACGGCTCATCGGGTCTTTTTCCATGCACGCATCCAGGATGGCATCGGAAATGGCATCGCAGACTTTGTCGGGATGGCCTTCTGTTACTGACTCTGAAGTAAATAATCTCTTCTCCATGTTTGTTCTCCTTTTCGTGTATTGTGTTTGTTATGTGCGAATAAGCAGACTCGGGATGCTTCGCCTCCCTCGTTCGCGTTGCTCGCCATAAGTCCTGATCAGCAATCTTTCATGCAAGCATGACGCTTGCTGATCTGTCCTTCTGGCTCTGCTTATTCGCGCAAAATAAAAGATCCACTTATTCAAATAAGCGGACCTGACAGTCGATAATCAAATCCTCTTATTGTTCGAGCTGTCATATGACAGCATTTTCGCTCAGGCTGGCACCTTCCTTTTCAGGGGTTGCCGTGGCTTCACAGATCCTATGTATCTCCACCACTCTGAATAAGAGAAAAAATCACAATATGGAATTTTCATATCTGTACATAACATACACCCATATCGGGTCTCTGTCAATATCATCATAAAAATTTGTCTTGATCAGGTTTATCTTTTTGAACTTATCCGACTTTCAGCTTAAACTTCTGCAGATCCCGTTCCGTAGACACCTTGTCGATCTGTGCGCCCAGACTCTGCAGTTTCAAATGAAAATCCTCGTAGCCGCGTTCGATATATTTGATATCGTCCACGATGGTAATGCCGTCAGCCGACAATCCCGCGATGACAAGTGCCGCACCTGCCCTCAGATCCGGAGCCGTAATGCTTGCTCCCGTGTATCTGGATACACCGTCGATGATGGCCGTGTTGCCTTCCACTTTGATATTAGCCCCCATACGGGTCAGCTCGTCCACATATTTGAACCGGTTCTCAAAAATGCTCTCGGTCACAATGCTTGTACCCCCGGACAGTCCCAGCGCCACCGTGATCTGCGGCTGCATGTCCGTCGGAAAACCGGGATAGGGAAGTGTCTTGACATGGGTATGTCCCAAAGGCTTAGCCGCCACCACCCGGACGGCATCATCGGATTCCTCCACCTCACACCCGATTTCAAGCAGTTTGGCACTGATGGACTCCAAATGCTTGGGAATGACATTTTTTACCGTCACATCACCCTTCGTCACTGCTGCCGCAAACATAAAGGTTCCTGCCTCAATCTGATCGGGAATGATGCCGTACTCCGTACCATGCAGTTTATGCACGCCCCGGATTCTGATCACATCCGTACCGGCACCTTTGATATTTGCACCCATACTGTTCAAAAAGTTGGCAAGATCCACCACATGAGGCTCTTTCGCCGCGTTCTCGATCACCGTCTGGCCTTCCGCCATAACCGCCGCCATCATCACATTCATAGTGGCACCTACCGTAACCACATCCATATAAACATGGTTGCCGCCAAGACGCTCCGCCTCGGTGATAATCAGGCCGTGTTCTATCCTGACGCTGGCTCCCAGCGCCCGAAATCCTTTGATATGCTGGTCTATGGGCCGAAGTCCGATATTGCAGCCTCCCGGAAGTGCAACCTCCGCTTTCTTATACTTGCCTAACAGCGCACCCAGAAGATAATAAGATGCGCGGATCTTCTTGATAAAATCATCCTCGATCACCAGATCGTGAATCTGAGACGCATTGATTCTGACTGTGTGTCTGTCGATCCGGTTGATGATAACGCCGATACTCTCCATCGCCTGCATCAGTACATTCGTGTCCCTGACATCCGGCACATTTTCTATCAAAACAGTTTCATCCGTCATAATAGCCGCAGCAAGAATAGCCAGAGCCGCATTCTTGGCCCCGCCGATCTCCACCTCGCCGACTAACGGATTTCCACCTTTAATCGCATATTGTTCCATAATTGTCCCCTGTATATCAAACGAAATAAGTTCTTAACCAATGATCAAACGGCATAACCGCCCGGCTCAGCCCACTCCTTATCAAAATATCATAAGGCCGAACCATTGCCAAATAACAAATATATCACAGAATCACTTTCATGTCCAAACAGTAATTCCGGTAAAAAACACAAAACAATTAACTAACAGTATACCATATTTTGCTCATTTGTAAAGAAAGAATGCGTACCTTCATAAATACTAAATTAATTTAGTATAACGCCACGACAAATACATCATCATGAGGTACATCATCATGACTACAGGCGGCTTTGATAACCGTGCCGGCTAATTCAGATACTTTAACGGATCCACCTGTGAGCCGTTGATCAGGATCTCAAAGTGTACGTGAGGTCCCGTACTCACACCCGTATTTCCGCTCAAAGCAATCTTCTGTCCCTGGTTCACCGTCTGTCCCGGAGATACCAGCACCTTGCTCAGATGCCCGTATCTGGTCTGCCGGCCGTCGGCGTGATTGATATACACCACATATCCGTATCCGCTTCCCCAGCCTGCCTTTACAACGGTTCCAGTGGAGGAGGCCATAACTGCCGTACCTACCGGCGTAGCCCAGTCTATCCCCTTATGATAGCTGCTGGCTCCCCTTGTAGGCGCCTTACGTCTGCCGAAGCCCGAAGACTTCCGTCCGCCGGAGAGCGGCTTGATATAGGTAGGCGGGATTTTTGTTCCCCGTTCCACGATCTTCGGCACTGCCTCGTAAGTGATCTCTTCCTTTAAAATCGTCCTGTCCACTTCTTCATGATTACGATAGGAAACGTCAGCCACAACGATGCGGTGTCCTGCGGAGGGCTCCTGCAGCGTCTGTGTCTGTGTGGTATACCAGTCGTCGTTGTCTACATAGACGATATCCGCCTCGTAGTCCTCCTCGTAATATACCTGTTCCGTGCGCTCCACCGACAATTCCGGTTCCGGAACGGTAACGATCAGTTCGTCCCCCACACGAATCATGGAATTCTCATTTTCGATGGTCTCATTCATGGCGATCAGATCTGCCAGCGGAATCTCATTTTTCTCCGCAATCTGTGAAAGCGTATCGCCGGACACCACTTCGTAGATCTGCTCTTTCTCCTGGTCCTTCGTCACCTCTTCGATGGCCTGTTCCAGTGAAGTAAGCTCATAATCCTGCAGATAAGATTCCACCACCTCTACCGTATCACCAAATCCCAGTTCCATCAGTCCCAGTTCGTAATCGGAAAATTCCTTTTCCACCGCCGGTTCCACATCGGCAAACATCTCATCCAGCGCTGCCGTAATACCGACGCTGGTCATCACCTCTTCCGCCGCTTTTTCCTGCTCCTTCTGCTCTTTCACAGAATAGATCTGCGTCGTAAGCACATTCAGTTCCCGCTTGCCATCCAGCACCAGATCCACATAATATTCGTTCCTGCTGTCATAGCGGTCAATGGAAGCCTGCAGCAGCGCAAGCACTTCCTCTGTGCTGGCAAGATTTACGGTATACTCATTGATCTTCACCGTATAGGAACGGTTCAGTGTCTCTTTCACACTGTTTTTTAACACTGATGTCATATTTGCAGCTATGACACTGTTGTCATCTACAACGCCCCAGAGAACCTCCTGTCCTTCATAGCTCACTTCCGCATCGGCAAGCACCAGTTCATCACTTGTACCCGCCAGCTTCCTGCGGGCCGCGATCAGACACTTGTCCACCTGCTCCGGGTCGCCCACAATACCGACTTTCGTTCCATTCAGATACACCGTAAAGATATTGTCTCCAGTACTTTCCAGCTTCTGATAACTTGGAAAAAAGAATATACTGATTAAGATCGCGATCACCGCAACCTTAATATATGCAATTTTCATTTTTTTATAATATCTGCTCATCTTTTTCATTATATTTTATCCGATTTTATCTTTTCATACTTTACTATTCTGACTTTGATTGACTATGATCTGCAGATTTTGTTCGAAACTGCTCTCTTCCGCCAGGCAGACCATCTGCCGGCTTCAACATACACTGACCATATTTTGTAACAAAAACGTAACATTTAGTATTCTAGCAGTTTTTTTCCGAAAAGTAAAGTGCCACAGTACCGGGCAAAAATCATCTGGAAGCTATTTTTCACGTATGCTACAATAAAAGTATGGATAGAATAATTTTTCACATAGACGTCAACTCTGCTTACTTAAGCTGGAGCGCACTGGAAAAACTACATAACGGCTCCTGCGTGGATCTGCGCACCATTCCGGCAATCATCGGCGGGGATATGGCAAAACGGCACGGCGTTGTTCTGGCAAAATCCATTCCCGCCAAAGCCTACGGCATCGTCACCGGAGAGCCCATCGTCAACGCCTGGCGCAAATGTCCCAACCTGACACTGGAGCCGCCGGATCACAAACTTTACAGCCGGCGGAGCAGAGAACTAATGACACTCCTGTCAGATTTTTCACCCGATCTGGAACAGGTCAGCGTGGATGAATGTTATATGGATTTTACTCCCATCCGCAGGCAGTATCCTTCCCCGGAAGCCGCCGCCCATCTGATCAGAGAACGGATAGAGACAGAACTTGGCTTCACCGTAAACGTAGGAATTTCCGACCGCAAGGTACTGGCAAAAATGGCCTCCGACTTCCGGAAGCCCAATCTGGTGCATACCCTCTACTCCTATGAGATTCAAGAAAAAATGTGGCCACTCCCGCTGTCCTCTTTATTTATGTGCGGTCATTCCAGTGTGGAGACACTGCGCAAACTGGAAATCCTCACCATCGGCGATCTGGCCCGCACGGACCGCGCCATCGTCGAATCCCATTTGAAAAGCCATGGCACACTTTTGTGGGAATATGCCAACGGCATTGATGCTTCCGAAGTCGCCACAGTACAGGCGGATGCCAAAGGAATCGGCAACTCGACTACCCTGACAAAAGATGCCAAAGACAAGGAGACCGCTCATCTCGTACTCCTCTCCCTTGCCGAATCCGTATCCCGCAGGCTTCGTTCATCGGGTCAGTCTGCCGGTATGGTCAGCACCGAGATCAAATACAATAATTTCAGGAAAGTATCCCATCAGACCACGCTGCTTTCTCCTACCGGGCAGACAGATGCCATACATCAGACTGCCTGCGCTCTTTTTGATGAAATATGGGACGGCACGCCGGTGCGTCTTCTCGGCATACGTTCCTCCAAGCTGGTCTCCAACGAGGATCCTGTACAGCTTTCTCTTTTTGACCTGCAGACGGCAGATGCCGGTACCGCAGGAGATGATTCCTTCGCCCCGGCATACACAGGCAGCCCCCGCAGGCAGCCTTCCACCAAGAAAAAAGAGCAGCTCGACGCCGCTCTGGATTCTATCAGAAAACGTTATGGTGCAGATGCCGTTGTCCGCGGCAGCCTGCTCTCTGACTCTAAAAAACCGAAATATGACTGAATGGTCTCTGAGAGGATTTTGTGTACATCAACGTGCGTGGACTCCGCCTTGCCGGACCACGGTTAATGATCTTTATTTTTCTTCACGCTGTAGCCAAAAGTTCCCAGTTCTTTACCCGTGGACAGATATGTGCCATGGGAATAAACCAGCGGTTTTGCATCGTTTAAACGGAATCTGCCGCTCTCGTCCATGTACCGGTCATCCACATGGACAGCCAGCACCTCGGCCAGAAACATATGATGTGAGCCCAGTTCCTGCTTCTGCGTCACACGGCACTCAAGGTTTACGGGACTTTCCGCCACCAGCGGAGCTTTTACATGCACGCCTGAAACCGGCGTCAGCTTCATCTCTTTCCACTTATCCACATCTCTGCCGCTCTTAACGCCGCAGTAATCTGTAGCAAAGGCAAGATCCTCCGTGGTCAGATTGATCACAAATTCTCCCGTCTCCTCTATCATATGGTAGGAATAGCGCTCCGGCCTTACAGAGATCGACACCATCGGCGGATCGGAACAGATCGTTCCCGTCCACGCCACCGTAAACAGATTTGTACTGCCTGCCCCGTCAGCCACGCTGACTAACACCGCCGGAAGGGGATACAGCATATTGCCCGGTTTCCATATTTGTCTGCCCATATTAAACCTCCATCATTTTTATGGTCTTATATCCTCCGTAATGCACCAGATCAGGGCATCGGAATCATAAGCAGGGAAAAAAGCTGGATCGCAATGTCAGCCAGCACACCAATGAGAATCAGCACAGAAACGGGCAGCAGCGCACGGCTTCCTCTGTTCTGTACCTGGCTGGCCTTCAGCTCTTCCGTCTGTTTACCCAGTTCTTCTGCCATGGCCGCCTGCACATTACGGTACACTTTCACATTTTCCTTATGCAGAAAATCATTGGTCTGTGTGAACTGCTGTTCCAGCAGCGCCTTGATCTCCTTAAGCGTATCCTCACTGATCTTAAGAGCCTCCTCCGCCTTGTCGCAGGCATTTTCCTCTTCCACGCCTGCTCCCATTGCTTCCACCTGCTCCATGCACGCTTTCAGTACATTCTGAACCTCTGCCGCATTCTCCGCCGTCTTCAGATTGACCTTCCGAATCTCCTGAAGCAGTTCATCATAGGCTTTCATCTGCTCCTGCATCTGTTCCATTTTAGCTGTCTCGGCCGTCATATTCGCCCGGATCATCTCCTGTGCATTTCTTTTCTGTGCAAGCTTATCAATAAAAGTATCCATTCTCTTTCCTCCGACCATTGTCCCCTTGTTCCTGTACCTTTGTCTCTTTTCCCGTATTTTGCCAGATCTTCTCTTACTTCTCCCGCAGTTCCACCGCCCTTTTACTCTTCCTGCAATTTCACCGTCATGTTGTCTTTGCTTCCGTAAGTCTGCAGAATCCCAAACAACTTACTGGCATTTTATCATCTTTCCAGCGTCATGACAACTATAAGAAACCTTCCGCAGAAGAATCTCCATGACAGTTGTTACTGCTTACTCCGTTCCGGTAACAGGTAAAGGTCCATGCAAAATTTGCTTCGCAAATGGATTTTTACGGTTCTCCGACCTTTCCAGAATTTTATGTATTTTGCACAACTTTGACATCATTTTTGTTTGTGCATTGTAAATATTAACGGTAACTTTACATCATGTTCATAATTTATTCATATTTGAACTGTATACTTTAAACATACTAATCAAGCGATCATGTAATGTTAACACATTACACACATAGATAAATTTTTTCATAATAGCCCAAGCGCCGAAAGGTGCTTGGGCACTCCTCATTTTTGCACCTTTATAAATCCGCAACAATTTACCACACAAAAAAGACAGCGCCAAATATACCTGCGCTGCCTCCCCACTGTCCTGTTGTTCCCGACAGCTCTAATACTCTTCCAATGCCTTCCGCTCAATATTCTGGATCTCCTCATTCAGCGCCAGCATTCTGGCATCCAGCTCCGATACCATCTGGGCACATTCCACCAGTTCATCCTTGATATGTTCCGGCGCATTGCCCTCAAATTTATAATGGATCTTATGCTCAAGACTTGCCCAGAAATCCATGGCTACTGTCCTGATCTGTATCTCCACCTTCGTATCCGCAATACGGTCAGATAAGTACACCGGCACCGTCACAAGCATGTGATAACTCTTATAGCCGCTTGCCTTCGGATTCACGATATAGTCTTTTACAGAGATCACCTTTATATCGCTCTGGTTGCTGATCATCTCCGCAATCTGGTAGATATCCGAAGAAAAAGAGCATATGACACGGATACCCGCTATATCATTGACATAGCGGATCATATTATTAATAGTAGATTCATAACCGTGCTTCTTCAGCTTCTTAACAATGCTCTCCGGTGTCTTGATACGCGATTTAATATGTTCGATCGGATTGTATCTGTGCACATGCTGAAATTCATCATTCAAGATCTCCAGCTTGGTGGAGATCTGCTTTAAAGCGGAGTTATAGATGAGAGTCACTTCTTTCCAACTGTCTATATCCCCGTCCCGGTCTATTCTGATTTCCATGATTTCCCCCTGAGATTTCTTTAAAATATATTTTATGTACCCTTGGAAAGAAATATTGCTGAAGCAGCAAAGCCAAAGGCTGAACCATTATGCATTGCTATCATCAACAGTATAACATATTCTGTTGAAAAAATGTATATTTTACACAAAACTTTCATAAATATTTAATTTTTATTGTGTATTTTTACTGCTATAGTACAGATATCCTCCCCTTCTCACCGCCATAAGCATGGTAAAGACCAAAATACAAACAACATATAGCGGGAACCGTCACCACGAAAGGATACATATAGCGTATCAGTACCGTCGGTGATAAAAGCAACGTCATATAGTAGATCACCGGAAATACCGCAGGAAGAAGCAGTCTGTACTGTCTCCTGTAGATTACCGCCGCCATGTACAGGCACAGCATCCACCAATAGAAAGCCGGCGCGAAAAGAAGCCTGATCACAGGCAGTTTCTCATAAACATTGTCCGAAACGATCCGCTCCATCCCCGCCCTGAATCCCGGCAAAAAGCTGTACGGCAGGATCTCACAGCCTGCAGGCATTGTACGGTTATCGGTGGACAGATAGCCAAACCCGCTCTCTGTACCGATGCCGTAAATCCGGGCATGTGTCCTGTCTTCCAGAAACCAGTATCCGACAGAATTATCCAGAAAAGCATCTATATAAGTCTGAGGATATTTTAGGCCCAGTTTTACCCATGTTCTGATCAACCCGGCCGGATCATCATGAATCACTGCACGGTTTTTCACCGGATCCGCCAGATAAGGATTATATGCCGCAAAAACCCACTCCGACGGCAGATAACGTTCCAGCTCCTGCCTCAGTTCAGAGGGTATCGTCTCTTCTTCTTTCACCCTTGTACGCGCCATCTGCTGCAGCGGAACGCTGAGCATTTCCCTGGGGCTGCCGTTTTGTGCCCCCGTAGCAGCCTTCAATACAGCATTTCCAGCGCCGGCCAAAACAAGCGCCGTCAGAGAAAAAAGCAGACATTTTTTCCACAATCTGGCATTCAGTTTTTTCATTCTGTAAAGACCTGTGCAGAGGAAGGGCACAGTCAGTACAAAGGCATAGACCGCATTGTTACGGAACAGCAGCATCAGCACCGCCCAAAACACGTACAACACCCAGAATCTTAATCCATCCACAGGATTTCTCCCGCCGGATATCCGTAAATCATGCGCCGAATCCCGGTCCGATTCCCTCTGATCCGCCATTTGAAATACATAAATGGTATATAGAAGAACCAGGGCCGAAAACAACACATCCTTTGTGGTACTCACCGCCAAAACCGAATTTACGGGAAACAGCCCGTAAAAGAGCAAAAGTGCTGTCCTCAGGCCGGACCGGACGCCTTTCCGGTAAAGAAATGCCAGCGTATATCCGAATGCTGCTGCCATCAAAGCCATCTGTACCAGAGAATGCACCGCCATACCTGTCTGGTAGGAATCGAAAAGTCCGCCGCCCAGCCGAAAAAAAGCTCCCAGAAATAGTGTATGAAGAAGCGGATGATGGGTGCTGTAGTCATGAGCAATTACCTGATAAAGCTGCCCTTCCGCATCATAGGCAAACACAGACGGATAATAAGCAAGAAAAACCGGCAGCCAGCAAAGAAAAATCACCGCCGCCGAAACCAGCCACACCCTGATCTCTTTCCGGCGCTTTTCCGCACGATGTTCTTCTCCCCGCACACTCCCGGCTTCGCACACCTGTCCGGGTCCGGCTGCCGCCTGCATCTTCCGGCGGACAGATCCCCCTGCCAGCACAGCCGCGACAGCACCCGCCGCCGGCACAGCAAGCAGCAGAATCTCAAGCAAAAGCAAAGGCAGTTCTCCCGCCCCGGAAAGAGCCGTACCGTCGCGGCGCATCCGGCAGCCCAGCACATAAGATGCCGCCATGGGCAGCGCCCACAGAAAAGAGTGCCGCTTAAGCCTTCCTTCCTGCCGTTTTGAAAAACTGCTGACAAGCACATATCCCAAAACAAAACCGGCAGCCATAAACACCGCTACAGCCGCCCGCCCCGCCGATTTCGTCCAAAGCTCCAAAGATACCGCCAAATTTATATTTATGCCGGACAGTATCAAAAATATGACAATTTTTATAAATTTATTTCTTTTCTCTAATGTATTCAATGTACTCCTCCGGTTGCCGCCCAGGCCGCATCATATACAGCTATGCCTGAACTGATCTGTATCATCAGTGTATCATTTTATCTGCGAAAGAAAAAGTGTTTACTTTTTGCGCCAGGATTTGTATAGTAATTTTAGATGCTGTTCATAAAAGTAAATTTGCTTCGCAAATTAACTTTGCGAGATCCGCTTCGCGGACTCGGATAAGCGGTGGAATTTCCTTCGCAAATATCTTTGCGAGTTTCGCTTCGCGGACTCGGATAAACGTAGGTGCCGGAAAGGGAATGCAAAATATCACGGCGCCAAAGGAGTATATTCATGTTTCGTCTGTGGGCAAAAGAATTTGAAAACAATCATATGTTAAAAGACATCGTTATTGAGGACGCTTCCGATGATACCCGCACCCATAAGGTGTTCCGGGCTCTGGATGAGGTGTGCTGTCAGTTTGATCTGGGAAAGCCGATCTGGCTTGATTCCACCGTGCAGGATTTCAAACGCCATGACAAGGTAAGATTCACACAGGATAATTTTATTGAAACAATTGATTTCGATTATCTGGAAATACATGTTATCGAAGAAGATTAGGCACCTCTGAATATTTCATAAACATTCCAAATAATTTCCCAAAAACATTGTGCATAATTATATTGACTTTGCATACTTTAAGTATTAGTATTGTAATATACCAAACATAGTATTGATTACTACATGATGAATTATTTATTATTACATGTCGTATTTATGCAGTCAAAAGAACCATACGTTAAAATCACGTTACAATCAAACGACTCAGAATCTGCATCAACAGATTATTTTAATTGCCTGAACTAAAATGATTTAACAGAATTTAGCAGAAAGAAGGGATTATTTATGCAAATCACAATACGCGAACCAGGAAGTGCAATCACACATTTTATCGGCATGATGATGGCAATCACAGCGGCCACGCCGCTGATGGTAAAGGCTTCTTCGACTTCAAATCCCGTGGCTTTTATTGCCATGGCGGTTTTTATAGGAAGCATGGTGGCCCTTTACGGTGCCAGTGCGATTTACCACAGTGTCACAGTCAAAGACAATATCCTGAAAGTATTCCGCAAGCTGGACCATATGATGATCTTCGTGTTGATCGCCGGCTCCTACACACCCGTATGCCTGATCGTACTTGACCATCAGATCGGCTATACTCTGCTCTCTGTCGTCTGGGGAATCGCCGTCGCAGGTATGCTGGTCAAGGCATTCTGGATCACCTGTCCGAAATGGTTTTCCTCCATCCTCTACATTGCAATGGGCTGGGTATGCCTGGCAGTGTTCGGCACTCTGTGGAATACGCTCTCTCTCAGCGCATTTCTGTGGCTGCTGGCCGGAGGCATTGTCTATACCGTCGGAGGCATCATTTACGCGCTGAAGCTGCCGATCTTTAATTCAAAACATAAAAATTTCGGTTCCCATGAGGTTTTTCATCTCTTTGTGATGGGCGGAAGTATCTGTCACTTTATATTTATGTATCTTTATGTTATCTAAAAGTAATTTCCTTCGCAAATAACAAATCGAACAAGTTCGATTGCGAGTTTCGCTTCGCGAACTCGAATATGCGGAAGTGTTTCCTGTTATCATTGAGATGTAATTTGCTTCGCAAATAACTTTGTAACAATAAGGCGCGGTTTTCCACTCCAGGAACCGCGCCTTTTCTATCAAAAATTTTCATATAAGCATAACGTGAATACAAGCATAAAGTAAATGCTTCGTTACTCTTGATCCTTTATGCTTCGTACCCGTTAGGATTGTTGCTCTGCCATCTCCAGGAGTCTGCACACATCTCCTTGATGCCGTACTGTGCTTCCCATCCAAGCTCTTTCTTTGCCTTATCCGCGTTGGAATAGCAGGTAGCTATATCTCCGGCACGTCTTTCCTTGATCACATAAGGAATCTTCACGCCGGTTGCTTCTTCAAAATTCTTCACAATATCCAGCACACTGTAGCCCACACCCGTACCCAGGTTGTAGATGCACAGGCCCGCTTTCTCTTCAATCTTCTTAAGCGCCTTCACATGTCCTGCAGCCAAGTCTACCACATGAATGTAATCACGGACTCCGGTTCCGTCGGGGGTGTCGTAATCATTGCCGAAAACACCAAGCTCTTTCAGCTTGCCCACTGCCACCTGTGTAATGTAGGGCATCAGGTTGTTCGGAATCCCGTTGGGATTCTCGCCAATGGTACCGCTCTTGTGAGCGCCGATCGGATTAAAGTAGCGGAG
>ERZ808035.290-NODE-290-length-53380-cov-5.992214_pt1 | contig 53380 bp, 43 predicted proteins | sample MGYA00380189_ERZ808035 | MGnify/ENA primary metagenome ERZ808035 (study PRJEB31490, sample SAMN06133407) | mouse gut metagenome | isolation source: M5_1 | host: mice | place: China: Chengdu | collected 2015-05 ... | reverse complement strand
GTCCAGGAGTGGGGCTGAAAATATTATGTGGAAAAAACCAAGACCAAATGTAGCTGCCGCTATATTCCCATGACGGAGGAAGTTTACCAAAGTCTGCAAGACATACTTGCCCACCGCAAAAAAATGAAAACGGAAATCGTTGTGGACGGATATGGTAGTTTCCTTCTGCTGGATAAGGATGATAAGAAGCCCGTCTCACAGAAAATGTTCCGGGCGATTTGAATAAAGAGAGTTTTTGCGCCCTGCTTCGGTGGGGCGTTTTTTCTATGATTTTATATAAGAGTGTTACAACGATATAATTGTAAATAAGTTAAGTATAAGTTATAATATACAGTAGATTTTACCGATGAAGGAATTAAGATGAAATCCTTTGAATTGAAGCCAACGCCTGAAAATCTTTTGAATACATTTTTGGAGGATACTATTTCAAGAAACACAGATATTTTTCGCTTTATAGATATTTTGAATTTTGTTTTATTGTAATAAGAAGATAAAGACTTTTAAAGAATAGTGATATGATGATTTGTGTTAAAATACCACAGTAGTAAAAACTCCAATTTTCTACTACGTTTTTACTACTTTTGACGGCATCAACTTGCCTCGTTTTGCCCCGATTTACTATTTCCTTTACATTTTTAACAATATTTGTAAAAATAGCAAATCGCGCCAAAACATGGCAAATCAAAGCATTTTAGGAGGAAAGCAAACATGATTTCGATACTTTTTGTTTGCCACGGCAACACTTTGCCTTGATGTGACAAGAAGCAGCCTATAGCGCCTCCAGTAAGGCAATGCTGCTTACCTACTGGAATATTGGAAAACGAATTGTAGAACAGGAATTAGGCGACAGTGAACGTGCTGAATACGGCAAAGGGTTAATTTCTGCATTAGCAGAGGATTTAACAAAAGAGTTTGGTAATAATTATTCTAAAAGAAATTTGCATTATTATATTAAATTTTATCAGTACTTTCCTGATGAGAAGATTGTGAACGCATGCGTTCACAATCTTAACTGGACCCATATTAGGAACCTTCTTCGCGTTCCAGATGAAAATGCACGCTATTGGTATATGAAAGAGACTGTAGATGAAAGTTAGAATTCAAGAACTTTAGAGCGTAATATCAGTACACAATATTATTATAGACTTCTTCAGACACCAAAAAAAAGAAGCTGTGATTGAAGAAATGAAACAAAAAACTGCGGAATTTCAAAAAAATCAATTTGAGTTAATCAAAAGTCCAGTGATTGCCGAATTCCTTGGTTTCAAAAATGAAGATACTTATTTAGAGGGGGATTTAAAATCCGCTATTCTTTCACATATTAGAGATTTCTTAATGGAATTGGGTAGGGGATTTGCGTTTGTTGCTCGTCAACAACATATTGTAATGGAAACGTCAGATTACTATAAGAAATTTTTTCTATGCAGCATTCAGCTTTACAATGAATAAAAATTAATAAATTAGGGTTTGATATTTATAGAAAGGATAAATTCAAGATGATAAAAATATTATTTGTTTGCCATGGAAATATCTGCCGCTCCCCCATGGCGGAGTTCATTTTTAAAGACATGGTGAAAAAACAGGGAATATCAGATCAGTTCGAGATCGCTTCAGCTGCGACAAGCACAGAAGAAATCTGGAACGGAATCGGCAATCCCGTATACCCTCCGGCAAGGGAAGAACTTGCCCTCCACGGCATCCGCTGCGACGGAAAGCGGGCAGTCCAGTTAAAGAAATCGGATTACGATTATTATGATTACCTCATCGGCATGGATTCCATGAATATCCGAAATATGGAACGAATGACAGGCCATAAAGGCGGGAAAATTTCCATGCTGCTGTCATATGCCGGCAGACACGATAGCATCTCCGATCCCTGGTACAGCTCCCGTTTTGACGTTGCCTATGCGGATATCGTAGAGGGCTGCGAAGCGTTCCTTTCCTATTTGCGCGGGCAGGGGGACATATCATAAAACTTTCTTACTATAATTCAGGCATACCGGACTTCTACATCCGGTATGCCTGTTTATGTCCCAATTTATACATCCATTTCCGTTCGTTCCATCGAATCAGCAATTCTATTTTTCAAAAAACAAGTTAGCGATTTTACCGAATCAATTAGCAAAAAAACATTGTATACAAGCAACAACCGCTTCCAAATATTTACCCTCAAGGCTCTTTCAAAAATGGTGTAGTAAACGTCTTTTTTCACCGTAAAAGTATTGAATTTACAGGATTCTCCAAGATACTGCCGTAGCAGACAAAAAGTATCCTAACCATAAACTTTTTCTCTTTTTATTACATACTTTTCTTTTAATTTAATTAATTCACTGCTATACTTTTTTTCAATAGTATCATATATAGCATATGGCTCAATAAGCCAAAAACTATCTTTAGAGTATATGCTTTTTAATATTTCAATTACCTCGTCTAATACTACTTGCACTGACTTTGCATCCGAATCTATCTTTAATAATATCTTAGCTTCTAATAATTTTGCTCTAATCTCTTGACGAGTATCGGTTATATCTCCCTGAAAATAATAATCTTTGTAAAATTTACGGATATAATGCTTTGATTCAACATATTCTCCACTTTCATAAAAATATAGCGCACATATATACCAAGAATGATAAATTGTTGCTGACAATTCAGGATTCATATTGATCCGTCCCTCTACTGCACTTATATATCCTTGGATATCTTGATCTGTGTGCAAGAGAGCAGGCAACTCCATATATGCATTACATGAAGAGTTATAATCTTTGCTAACATGATCAATTATTTCATATCGAAGGGCGTTAGCATCTTTTATATTGTTTTGTTTCAATCTTATTACATCAATATATGTGTGTATTGCAGAAAATGGATCGCATTCTTTTTGATATAAAGCATAATGCCCCAACGAACCTGCATAAAGCCTCAAATTATCGTTAATTTGGCGTTTATATTGTAAGTCTTTTTCTGCATAATCCATTGCCATTTTATAGTCTCCGTCACGAGCCGCCAGAAGAGCCAAATTGCAGTAACATTTGGAAAGAAGGCTATATGGTTGTTCATTTTCATCCAATGATTTAATGGCTTAGAATCATATAGCATATGCTGCTTTTGAAGAATTACTCGGATATCTGTTTCACGTAACGCTGCATTTGCAAAGTTATTGATTAAACATTCCCAAATATCTCGAGCAGGTTTAATTCCTGAGTTTCATAAGCATTGACGAGATCTAAGTATTGACCATTTAATTCAAGCAATTCTGGATAGTCCTTTGCTGTATTATAATAACTTTCATTCATGATGGAAATAAGAATTTTATATGTATCATCGGTGGAGCTACTATTAGTATTTACTAAAAATCATAGATGATGTTTCTTCGACCGAACCATGCATTTTCAAAAGATATCTTTGGTTTTCTTGTATTGCTGTAGTCATTTATCCAGTCATGCAAGGCAATAATACCTTAAATCCATCTTTAATTCCCAATTTTTTCGCCGCTGTTTCAAGGATTAGATCATAATTGGTAGTCACAACATTATTTGCAAAAGACGACATAAGAAGGTATGGTGCTTTTCCTATACAAATATCCTTTTCCTCAAAAAGTTCTCTTATTCTTCTCATAACTGCATCCGCATTTCCAGTTGCAGTTACTCAAGTCGTTTTTTATTCTGCCTTAATTTTATTAATTCTGATATCCGCATATACTCTCCTACAAAAATTTAATTTATATCTTTAAAGCTAAAATGTTTACACATTCTTTGGCTACTAGTAGATTGTTCTCATATTGAAATGATTTCTTTCTCTAAAATCTCAGACTCTAATTGCCCCCTGATCTTCGTAAAATCTAATTCTTTAATCTTCTTTTCTCTTATGTTTGCATTCAAATATCCATTTTCTAAAAGTTCTTCATTTTTACATACATCTTCAATATTCATTTGATGGATTGAAATCGGATAATCATCCATTATAACAAATGCTTTCACCGGATTAATTTGCATAGCATCAATAATTCCATTATCTGCTGTACCAAAGTAAGAAAGAATAACTCGCTCTGTATTTTTCATATTATCCCATAACATAATTTGCTCTATAAGTCTAATATGGTAAATATCCCATGTAACATTCAAAATATTTTTTATAATATCAGAGTTATTTTTTAGCTTTTTGAATGTCTTATGTGTTCTACTATCATCCATAATAAACAAAGACAACATTACAATTTCTTTTTCTAAATAGCAATTTAGCACATTTAAACAATAATCTATAAATTTCTCAACTTTTTTACTCTTATCCAACGCAATATCATATGTTTTTATTAAAAATGCTTTCATAACACAACAGCACACCGCATTAAATTGTTCTAATATTTCATCCATTTGGCCAAGTGCCATATCATATATTTGTTTTATTCTCATATAATCATTGGAAGACAAATAAATATTTTCCAAGTCCCCATTAACCAGTGGAATATTATCAAACTTTACAAAAGACGTTATCATTTCCGAAAGGATGCATAAGTCAACACGTGTCCGCACTCTCTCCATAAGAGCTGTTGTTATACCAGTTTGAAATCCCTCTTTTTTTAAATAATTAAGATAATTTAAAAATTCAGCTTTATCAATACTTATTTTACGCCCTATCATTATTTTGTTTAAATATGTAAGAATATTCAAATCAAAATCTATAGTTTTACCAATTTGAACTAAAACCCTTTCCGAAATATATTTTGAATCCAAAATCCAAGTTTTTGTATAATCTCCTATTCCCCAAATTCCACATTGCCCTATTTTTTTATTTTTTAAAGAATCATCAAAATTTGAATATTCCTCATCAAACAAAAATATTCTGCAGTCACTTACTTTATCTTTATATAATTTGAATTTTTGTACTTTCTCTAATGTATTTGAAGACTGTAAAATATCCTTTATAGCCATCTTTTTATATTCATTTATCTGTTGATTCATTACCCCTTCCCTTCTGTAATATTTATCATACCGAAACATCTTCGAAAAATTGTAAAGCAGTTGCAAAAAAATTAGCCACTTGCCTTATTTTCTGGATTTGATCTTTCTCCCCGCCAGATCAACAATCGGCCGCCAACACCACACTATTCCGAATCACCTTTGGTGATTGCCATTGATGGAAAATGTGTAAGTTCTACTAAGGAATTTGTAGACTCATCCACAGTGCGAGTATTTCTATACTTCTATGATATTAGCATTTTTAATACTATTTTCCTTTATAAGATGCCAAACATTACTTTCCTGTTCTGTTCCTCTTACATAAAATTTCCAATATGCATTTGAATATCTTGTATTTAGATAACTGAAATAGGCAAAATCAATTGCACAAGAATGTCCATAAACAATAATCTCTTCAATTTTACATTGATTCTTATCCAGAAAGTCTTTTAATAAGTCAATTTTAATTTCTTTGCAAAATGATTTGCACTTATCAATTAGCTCTGCATATGCTGTTCTGACATAATAGTCTTCAATGCCATTGATATGTTCTTCTATTTCAATTTCAATATAAGGACCTCTTCCTTTTCCTCTTGCATCATAAGTATATTTTTCGGGTGTAAAATTTCCTTTCGGATATCCTAATTCCAGATTGCCTTCTCCTACTTCACCATGAATATGTAAAATCTGTTCCCATGATATATCATAAATTTCTTCCAAAGTATGCGTATAGTTGAAACTAATATAATACCCATCTGAATCAAGAATTTGTTCTAATAAATCATTAACTTGTATATTGTCCAAAGAGTCTTCCGCCTTATCCGCAAATTCATATAATGCATTCTGTAAATTCCCATTTAATTTTACCTGATAGATAATGCTGTCACGGTCACTTTCTCTCTCTGATAAATAATCTGGCGCATAGCCATTGAAGATTTCCTCAAGAACGTTAAAGTCTGGACATCCAAGTAGATTTTCAAAATCGGACCAGATAGCATTTTCACGGGATTGATACAAGTCCCAAAAATTATCCTGTTCATATTTTCTGGCAATATTCTTAAAGTCCGGATCAAATCTGGTGGGAAGATTATGCGCCAAATCAAATCCATTTCCTATAACAAATAATTTGTTTTTCATGATGTGTCCCCCTATGTTAGTTTTTTTGCCCTATCCAACATACCAATATCTCCTTTATCATTGCAAATCTCCATTCTATAATTCCAAGAACTTTTGTATCCATCACGTTTCACATTTTTTCAATGCGGTCGGTGGAATTTCGCCCTACACTGAAATTTAAATTGTCAAGTCCGCAAACGGCTTCTTGCTGAAATAATTTTCATTTCGTTTTATCATGCTGCAATATATCCGACACTTCACAGTCCAATATAAAACAAAGCGTATCTAATGTTTCTGTAGTAAAAGGCAGTCCTTTCTTAATCCGATGTATCGTATTTGCAGACATTCCCTGTTTATATATTAAATTATACTCTGTAATGCCTTTCTTTTGCATAGTCTTAAATAAAGGTTCATAAGAAATCAAATTTCATCATCTCCGTTTTATTTTTACACTAACATACTTAATTTCTTGACTATGCTTAATATATTGAGCATAATATAAGATAATGTTTATAACAGAGGGATGGAAACATCCCTCTATTTTTTGGTACGCCCACCGGATACAGCAAAAAACAGGAAATCTTTTCCTGATTTCCTGTCTTGATATTCTGTCCTATGCATCGTCTGTTATTCAGTTGTCATGTGTTTTGTATTTCATTTCTACAAATTATAACAAAAATAAGTGAACTTATATTAACCTCTCCTCCTTTATCCCACAAATAGACGGTTATCTAAGGGGCAATAATTCCATATTTTTTACTCGATTTATATTTGCCATCAGTTCGCCATATCCAAACGGCTTGCCATGCCCCGGATATATTATCTTCGGTCTCAGAGCAATGATGGTTTCCCACGATTTTAAAAACGCGGTCTTGTCCTCTGCCCAAATAGTTATCCTGTGTAAGCTTGGCAAACCGTTCATAGCCGCGTCGCCACAAAACAGAGAACCATCATTCAATAAAAGAGATATTGAGTCAACCGTGTGACCGGGAGTATCAATAATCCTTCCCTGCAGCAAAAGTTCCACTTGCCTACGGTTTTGCTCGCTAACTTGAATACATCTACATTGATATTCTTGTCTTAACTTAGGAAACAAATGTCTGCCCTTGCCAGCAAGCTTCATGAAAGCGCAAAAGCACAAAGCAAATCTGGTTGTGCAACCGCCGCAAAAGGAATTCTGTCCTCTGTATAAACCTTCTAATGCCCTGCTGCTCATGACAATTTGGGCTTCAGCACATTCCGAGAGTAATTCATTTAGATACCCCGCGTGATCATCATGAGCATGTGTCAAAAAAATATACCTTATCTCTTGGAGGTCTATATTTATTTTTGCAAGTTTCTTTTTAAGATGCACAAATCCATTTTCGTATCCCGTATCAATCAGTACATACCCTTTGTCAATGGGATATATCCAATTATTGACAATTCTGCTTCCTGCATTAATCATATCCGATTCTCTCCCGCCCATTTTCTTTCATAAACAGCAACATCTCTTTTACCCCGATACGGAAGCATTCTGCCGCCTGTATGTATCATTGTCCTTTTGGCTTAACTCATTCTCTACCTGCGCCAGCTTTTTCTCCAGCTCCCGCACTTTCTTTTCATCCCCGGAAGCTAACCGTATCTGCTGTTCCAACTGCTGCTTTTTCTCTTTCAGCTTCTTGATTTCCCTGTCAACTTTATCCGTATTCGCGACACATTTCTCCGCCGGCTTTCCCTGCCCGTTCCCGCTTATCTTCATCTCTTTGCCGTCTTCGCCTTCCCCGGAACGTTCTTTCTCTTCCTTCTCATGAGAGGATCTTAAATTTTCCTTTCCATCTGCGTAAGCGGCTTTCGGATCATCGAAAAAGATTTTCCGGCTGCCGTTCTCATCCCGCCCTACCCGGTATAATCCCGCAGGCTTTTTCTCTGATTTTTCACTGCTGATGTATTCATCCTGTAGTTCGGACAACTTACCGGAGCCTCTTCCCTCCGCAGCCCTCTCCGTTTCTTTTGCCGCCCTTTCAACAGCCTGTTTTTCTTTTACTCTTTCCGCGTAGTCAGTTCCAGAATAATCATAATTTCCACTAATCTGCATTGCCATAAGTATGTTCTCCTTCCATTTGATATTGTCAGACAGCTTTCTTTTTCTTTTTTCGGCTATGGAAAGTCGCATATTAATCCATTTGCTGCAGGATACCTTCTGAATGCCGTGGAATGATCAGCAGTACATGAAGGACAAATACATTCCCCCGCGTCTCTATACTCATGGCGCCGCCATATTTTTCAGCTACCGATTTTACATTTGACAATCCCGTCCCTTTTTTAAACACATTCTTTCCATAAAAGCTGTTTTCAATTTCCATCATAAGGAAATCTCCCTGTATACGCCCGGACACCCGGATATATTTCTCTGTGCCGGAATCCTGACTCTTACATGCATGGATTGCATTGTCCAAAGCATTCGACAAGACAATGCAAATATCAATATCCCGCAGACCGCATGGGTATGGCAGAAGGAGGCAACAGCCCACATCTATCCCCATGCTCTTTGCGATCCCCAGCTTGTTTCCCACCAGGATATCCACTACCGGGTTATTGGTGCTGATAGGGAATGACATTTCTTCCGCCATATCGTCCATATCCTCCATATACCTTACAGCCTCCTCTAATTTCCCATTCTGCAAAAGCTTTTTTATCACCTCCATGTGGTTTCTGATATCATGGCGGAATGATTTTGTCCTGTCATACCGGGTCTTCGCTTCTTCTACATACTGATTCAGGGAATGCTCTTCCTGTTCCAGCAACGTTAATTCTGTTCTGAGACGAAAACTCTGCAACAGCTTTTTATAGGCAATCAGAAAACAGAACAGACTGGCAAGCCCCAAAAAACACATGGCAAACAACTGCCAGTGACTGGACAGATACCTGAAATATCCTTCTTCCGCTAAGACCGTATGCTGGAAAAATTCAACCGTATGAATGTACTCACTCATAATAAAGATCATCAGGATTGGGATAAAAACCAGAAACATCTGCTGCATTTCCGCTGTGGTACCAGAGGGATGAAGGGCATCCCCGGAAAAATAGCGGTACACCATATAATAGCAAAACCCGGTCAGCGCCAGTGATGCCGCCTCGCTGGCCAGCATGACCGCAATACCGGCCGTATCATGAAAGGCGTCAAACAGAAACGGACATAAAAGGCTGATCAGAAAGTTCACAACTCCATAACATAACAGCATAATTTCAGTCATCAGGGCCGCATACAAAATGGAAGACTTAAAATCAGCACGGCAGACCAGTACCCCGCATACCGTAAGAAGAAAAACAAGCGCCGCGAAGCTGGCTATCGTACCCACCGGAAGAAAATCGTTGACAATCACTGCACATACTGCAAACAGAACATAAAAAGGCGGCCATACTTTCTTTTTCAGTATTTTTATCAGGAAATAAAACTGGAAAAACATCTCTATTACGCCCATAATATAAATATTGAAAAAATCTAAATGCTCAGCCATTTGATCTGCCCCCATATCTAAAAACTCTTAAATATTCTTCATATACTGCAGAACCACACTGGAAAACTCCTTGCTCCGCAGCCGTGATACGGGAACCCCCTTGCCGTTATCCATATAGGCAGTCCCGTTTTTGTAGCCTTTTAAATGACGCAGATTGATGAGATAGCTCCTGTGGCATCGGAAAAAATGCTCGCCCAGTTTCGTTTCCAGTTTTTCGATCCGCTCATAATAATCAAGAATCTCGCCTGAAGCCAGGTTCAAATATATTTTCCGGTCTATGATCTCACAGAAAACAATCTCATCCTTCCGTATGATACGCCCCTCATATCCTTTTTGCACGAGCAGACTGTCTTCGCTGGCGTTTTGTATGGAAGCCAAACAACGCTCCATTGTTTTCTCAAACAATTTTTCATCCAACGGCTTCACCAAATAGTCGTAGGCCTGCACTTCGAAGGATTGGAATACCATCTCCTTCAGTACCGTAATGAAAATCAGGCATCCCCGGAACTTATTCTCCCTCAGCCTCCTTGCCGTTTCCATACCGTCTATGCCTTTCATCTGAATATCCAGAAACAGAATATCTATCTGCCCGTCATATTTCAATAGTTCTTCCCCGCTGGAAAATGTCCGGCAGCTATTTTCCCGGTTCTTTTTACGGAAAAAATCGGAAATCATTGTCTTTATATGCCCGGACATATGTTTTTCATCATCACAGATTGCAATATAGATCAATGCGCCACCTCCTCGTCACCATCCAAGCAAGTATCTTTCGGTTGAAGTCAGTCCTCTACCCTGATCCTCCCCACAAGGGATTTCCAGTCAAGAGGCCTTCACAAAAGACGGAAAGAAATCATCATAAAAATAACAATTATTATAATCTTCCTGAATCGTTCAAGCAACCTGTTTGCTGTGAAATGCTTTCCAGATGCCACAAACTAAAAATGTGGCAATCTGCTTCATACTGCAAACTGCCACATTACTACATTTCCCTTATCCAAATTCGTTCTTAAGCAAGCGTAAACTGATCTACCAATTCCTTCAGACAGGCAGCCTCTGCAGAAAGCTGTTCGCTTGCGGCTGCGCCTTCTTCAGCAGTGGCGCTGTTACTCTGCACAACGAGCGAAATCTGATTGATCCCTTCGGAAACCTGTTCCACCGATTCGGACTGCTCATTAGATACTGCTGCAATATGGTCGATGGCATCGGCCACAGACTGAATACTGTTTACGACGCCGCTCAAAACGTCCGCCGTATTTTGGGCAATCTCCGTACCGATATGTACTGCATCCGTAGAATTGGCAATCAATTCCGATGTATTTTTAGCCGCTTGTGCAGATTTACCGGCCAAATCCCGAACCTCTTCCGCAACAACGGCAAATCCTTTCCCTGCGCTGCCGGCTCTGGCCGCCTCCACTGCCGCATTCAATGCAAGTATATTTGTCTGGAATGCAATATCATCGATTGTCTTAAGAATCTTCTCAATCTCTTCGGAGCTGGTCTGAATCCTTCCCATGGCCTCTACCAAATTCTGCATTTTCTGGTTGCACAGGAGAACTTCTTCACCGGTCTGATGTGTCTGGCTCCTGACATCCAACGCCCCGTCTGCCATATTTTTCACTTCACCGGAAATGATACCGATCCTCGCCGCCAGTTCCTGTACCGAGCTGGCTTGTTCCGTAGTGCCCTGGCTAAGTGTCTGCGCGCTTGAGGATAACTGATTGCTGGCGTTCGCCACCTCTTTTGCGGAATGATTCACCTGGCGCATGGCCTCGCACAGCTCAATCCTCATATTGCGCATGGAATGCAAAATAGCCTGAAAACTGCCAACATATGCTTCCTCATGCTCCGTATGGATATCCAGATTCTGGTTTGCCATCTCATTGAGCAAATAACTGATATCGCCAATAACAATGCGTAGTCCCTCTACCAATGCCTCTGTTGACTTGACAAGCACGCCGGTTTCATCCTTATTTTTGATTTTAGGCATCGGTGTCTCCAAATCACCCTCCACAAGCAGTTTCATCCGATTTACACAGGCCTTCATTGGTTTACCGATATTGAGCGCCAAAACGAGGGCAACCACAACGGAAATCAATATGGATACCACAATAACCACAATATTGATAACCATTGCATCCCTTGTGGATTCCAGATAATTGATCTGCGGCGCAGTCACTGCGATACTCCATCCATCCGTATCCAATACCGGAGCATAAGCTGCAAACATCTTATCTTCTCCGTTTGTGTAACTTCCAAACCCATTTTTCCCCTGGCGCATCCCGGAATGGATCGCTGCCAGCTCTTGCAGCGAAGGATCGCTCTCCGCCTCCGCTTCTATATTTTGAACCGTAATCGTATCAAGCGTAATGTCGGCAATCGTATCGCCGGATTTATTAATCATGTAAGCCCTGCTGTTTTCACCAATCTGGATAGCCGATACAATGTCATTCAAAAAGGTTTCATGAGGGACAAAATATACGACGCCAACAATGGATGCTCCATAGTTTCCTCCATCATATAAAGGAGCCGCTACCATAATGGACAATTCCCCTGTAATCTTGCTGATCAATGGCTCCGACACATAAACATTTCCCTCCATGGCCTGGCGTACATATTCACGGTCTGAATAATCATTTCCATCAAAAATACTGATACCATCCGCGCCCACAATATTTCCCCTCTGGAAACCATGCATGGAAACGCGTTCGTTAATAATCGCCTGTTTTGCTTCCACAGACACTTCCGGATCAGACAGATCCGGAATGCACCCTACCTCCATAACAACATTCTTATATACATCCAGCTCCTGCTGCACGCGCCCAGCCGCCAGCACTGCCGTCTGGCTCATCATCCGCTCTACGGTGGACATGGTATTGTTATAGTTTAACATAATACTTGAGGAACCGGACGCGACTAGTCCAATCAGAACAGTTAGAATAAGAGATAAGGTGATTTTGGTTCGAATACTTTTCATTTTAATACTACCCCCTGCTCACGTAGCCGGAATACGAGATGTTCCAATCAACATGTCCGACCCTTTTTATTTATATTATAATTATTATAAAAGTTACTGTTTCCGCTTGTCAACTACTATCCTTGGGTTACACGGAAATCAGTTTTTATAAATCTCAGCACTACGGAGGAAAGCCAGGAAGGCCTGAATAGCTGGGAAGGAGCGGGCAAAGAAGGCGGGAGGCAGTGGCAGCGGGCAGTGATTTCAAAGCTGCTTGGCGCAGGGAAATGAGATTTTCTTAATATTCCGTTTTTAAAACAGCAATTTGGTGACACGGATGTCACCAAAAGCGCGCAATGAGCCCGGATGGCGAATCGCGCGCGGTTGCGTACGGCAGATACAACTTTACCGGAATATTTAGAAAATCCATTTCCCGAAGCCGCACGAGAAAATGCCGCCCGCTGCCCCTGTCCCGCCTTCCGCCGCCTTTTACTTCGTGCCGCCCGCCGTTGCCCTGCCGTCTGCCGCTTTCTGTGTCCCCGCCCTGCCCCATCCTTTCCGCTGGCCGGTAAAATTGATTTCTGCTAAAAGCATAAAAATTTTCTGTGCAGACAGAAAGAATTGTTATATAATAAAATCATCTGTGCATAAAAATGATGAATGGATGAATGACGGAAGGAAAGGAACTTGGATGTTTTATGAAATTTCAGAAAAATGAGAAAAGGGAAAAGGGGATCAAACAGAAAATTATTTTTTGCGTGATGTCGGTGTCCGTGTTGCTGGGAGTGTTGTTAATAACGGCTATGATCGTCAGCAATCTGATAACGACCAAAACTCTTTTATTGGATAATATGCAAATGGTAGCAAAAATATCTTCCCAGAATATCAGCTCTAATCTGCATCTCCTGATGGACAGGATGGCAAATCTGGCGTTGGAGGAGGTTTTGGTGGATGAGACGGCGGACGAGGCGGCAAAACTGGAAGTTCTGGAGGAAAGGAAGAGCCGTATAGAATTTGTCTGGCTGGCGGCATATGACATGGAGGGGCGGAAGCTGTATGGGGATGAAAAATCGCCGGAATCCATTGCCGGAAGAGAGTATTATGAGAATGTGGCGGTGACGAACAATATAGTGATCGGCGAACCGGTGTATGAGGATGGTATCTGGCAGGTTGCCGTGGCAATCACGCTGAAAAAGGAAGACGAAAATTATGCGTATTTGATCGGCAGTTATAAATATGACCTGTTGAACGATGTATTGGGAAATATCAATATCGGAGTAAACGGGGGAGCGTATATCATTAACGAAGAAGGAGATATTATTGCGGACAGGGAAAAAGAAAATATGCCGGCCCGGAATAATATTTACGATTTGTATGGTTCCAAAAAAAATGACAAAATATTTGACGCAATGACGGATTTCCAGACGGGGGCAGCAGGTCTGCGGATGCATGGGATATATCATTATGCCGCTTATTCCCCGGTGGCCGGAACAAATTGGACGCTGGTGGTGGATGCGCCTAACAGCGACTTTATGGGAGCGGTGGTTGTGATCGGTATCGTGAGCGTTGCGCTTGGAATCTTACTGATGGCGGGAGCCGTGACATACAGCGGCAAAGTGAGCAGGGAAATATCTGATTCTTTGTCTTTGGCAACGCGCAGACTGACTTCCCTGGCAGAAGGCAATCTGAAAGACGAAGTGGTGATCGCGGAGACGGGGGATGAAGCCCAGGTTATGACGGAAGCTCTGGCGAAAACGATTGGAAATGTAGATGCTTATATAGAAGATTTGGGAAGGGTGCTTGGAAGGCTGTCGGAGGGGGATTATTCCCAGGAAGTACCGGACAACTTTACCGGGGATTTTGTTGCGATCAGGAAAGCTCTTTGCAAGATTACGGATTCCCTGAATGAAACGATGCATCATATTTATGAGTCGTCGAAGGCGGTGGGAGAGAATTCTTCAGAGGTATCGGGTTATGCGGAGCGTTTGTATGGGGGATCTATGGAGCAGGAAAAGGCGCTGGACCGTCTGACCGGCAGTATTCGGATGGTGACGGACCGGATAGGAAAGATCAACGAGAGCGCGTCCAATGTAAAAGGCTTTGCGGCCGGCGCACAGGAAAAGGCCGATCAGGGCAAAGAACAGATGGATACCATGCTGGAAGCAATGAACGATATTTATGCCAATATGCAGGAAATCATCCATATCAGCCAGATGATCGAGGAAATATCGGATCAGACTAGTCTGCTGTCACTGAACGCTTCTATTGAGGCGGCCAGAGCCGGAGAATCGGGAAGAGGCTTCGGTATCGTTGCACAGCAGATCGGCGTGCTTGCGGATGAGACAGCGGAAGCATTGAAACAGACTGTGGCGATCATCGGCCAGGCCAGCCATTCGATCGATAAGGGAATGAAAGCGGCTGAGACGACTGCGGGATCGTTCCAGGAGATCCAGGAAGTAACGAAGGAATTTACGGGCATTTCCAATGAAATAGAAACGGTGGCAAGGGAGCAGCAAAGCGCGCTGGACCAAGTGGCGGATGAGATCGAAAAGGTGCTGGAGGTAGCTAATGCCAATCAGGAGTTGTCCAGAAAAGCAGATGAGACTGCGGCCAGATCTTTGCAGGAAGCCGGAGAACTGGCGGAAGTAGTGGAGGCAGTAAAGCTTAGAACGATATAGAAGATTATAATAATAGAAGAATTTTGGAAGATTGCGGAAAGGGAATGGTTATGAAAATGAAAAAAACGGCGGTTCTTCTGATAATGACATGTTTTCTGGCGGCGTTTGTGGGATGCGGTTCGGGGAATAAAATGGAAAACGGCTATTATACGGCGGAAATGTCGGATTTTTCCCATGGATGGAAAGAGTATGTATGCATTTATGTGAAGAACGACAGAATTATTTCTGCGGAGTTTAATGCAAAAGATCCCAGCGGTTTTATTAAGGCGTGGGACAATGAATATATGCGCAACATGGAGGCGGGAACGGGCATTTATCCCAACAAGTATACGAGAGGATATGTAGAGCAGTTGATCGATGGGCAGAAAGATACGGAAGTGGATACTCTTTCCGGGGCGACTCACTCCGGCGGTAATTTTGCCAGGCTGATCGAGGCTGCGATCGGACAGGCGCAAAAAGGAGATTCTTCCGCGGCAGTTGTTCCGGCGGAATAGCACGGGAAGTAGTGAGAAGACTTGCTTTGCAAGTCTTCTCACACCGAAAAATGTCCGAAATGCGGGCATTCTTCTCATGGATAGTTTATGCCGCCGGGAGGCGGCATGGGGATTGGCGTACAGGATCAGATATTGATAGGAGGACTGCTATGGGGAAATTTTTGGTGGCTGGTATCGTACAAAGAGAAACGATTGTAAAGGTGGATCGGATTCCTGTGGAGTACGCGGGCATTACGGGAAAGCCGAATACGATTTTTACCAGTACGGGAGGAGATGCTTATAATGAATCTCTGGCATTAAAATGGCTGGGGAATTCGGTGGATTTGATGACGATGATAGGCAGCGGGGAAAGCATGGAACTGATCAATCCGCCGGACAGCGAGGTAAAGCTTGTGACGGATTATGTATTGCCGAGGCTTGCCAGTACACCGGCGGCGGTAGTGCTTTATGACGATAACAGAAAACAGCAGATTTTTGAAGATATTAAAAACCTCAGAGATGTTTCCTATGACCGGGATTTGTTTAGGGAACGGGCGGAACGGGCGGAGATGCTGGTGGTTTCCAACGCCAATTTCTGTCGGCCGTTGATGGAGATAGGAAAGGAATTGCGCAAGCCCATTGCCGTGAATATCAGGGAGTACAGAGAAGAGAAAGTGGTTTATAATGAGGATTTCCTAAGAGGGGTCAACATTTTGTATATCAGCGATGACCGGTTGAAGGGAGATCCGTATGATTTTGTAAAGTCACTGGCGGCGAAATACCGCCCTGGGATTATTATTCTGGGGCAGGGGGCGGAGGGCCTTATTCTGTATGATAAAGATAAAAATATTATCGTCCATTACAATACGGTAAAAACCCACAAAACCGTCAATACGGCAGGAGCGGGGAATGCGCTCTTTTCCTGCTTCCTGCATTTTTATAATAAGACGGGGGATTCCGTATTCGCGGTAAAGAACGCCATGCTGTTTGCATCCTATAAGATTGGTTTCATGGGAACTTCCAGCGGATTTATGACGGAAGAAGAAATTATCCGTTGGAGAAATCTGATTTGGAGGGATGGGCGGTAGCGTAAGAAGTACAAAGCTCACAGTATGGAAGTAAACTGTCAGAGAAATCTATTGACGGAAAATTCTGTTTATAATAAGATAGGAAAGGCATTGGCCGGATAAAAAGATACGGAGGAGATAGTAAAATGAGTAATACAAATAAAAAAGCAGCGATCGGCGAAGAAGGAATTTTTGATGCCAGGCAGCTTGGAATGCCGAAGATGCTGATTTTAGGTATTCAGCATATGTTCGCCATGTTCGGGGCGACGGTGCTTGTTCCCGCGCTGACCGGGCTTAGCGTTTCCACAACGCTTTTGTTTGCGGGGCTTGGAACGCTTTTGTTCCATTTTCTGGCCAGAGGAAGAGTTCCTGCATTTCTCGGTTCGTCTTTTGCCTTTTTGGCAGGGTATTGGGCGATTGCGCCAAAGGGCGAGGTTCATTTGCTCCCCTATGCATGTTTCGGCGTGGCATGTTCCGGGGTGCTGTATCTGATATTGGCAGCTTTTATCAAAGCTTTTGGAACAGGGAGGGTTATGAAATATTTCCCGCCCATCGTGACGGGGCCGATTATTATTGCCATCGGTTTGAATCTTTCCCAGTCGGCAATCAATAATTGCGAAGCGAACTGGTGGATCGCGCTTGTGGCGATTGCGATCGTTGTGGTCTGCAATATTTGGGGAAAAGGCATGGTCAAGATCGTGCCGATCATTCTTGGGGTAGTAGGTTCTTATGCGGTGGCGGCCGTTACGGGCAACGTGGATTTTACGCTGGTAAAAGAAGCGGCATGGATCGGGATGCCGGTTGTATGGGACAGAACGGTGTTCGCCGTTTTCCGGGAGCCGGATGTTTCCCTTCTTGTGACTTCCGTGATTACGATTATGCCGATTGCACTTGCAACTATGGTGGAGCATATCGGCGATATGTCAGCTATTTCTTCCACAGTGGGGAGAAATTATATCAAAGATCCCGGACTGCACAGAACTTTGTGCGGGGACGGGCTGGCGACGATTATTGCTTCTTTGTTCGGCGCGCCGGCCAATACGACTTATGGGGAAAATACGGGAGTGCTTTCCCTGACAAAAGTGTATGATCCAAGGGTAATCCGCATTGCGGCCGGTTTTGCCATTTTGTTTTCTTTCTCTCCGAAGGTAGCGGCGGTAATTTCCGTTATGCCTACGGCGACTCTGGGCGGCGTGTCCCTTGTGCTTTATGGTATGATATCTGCAGTCGGGGTGCGCAATGTGGTGGAAAACCAGGTGGATTTTTCCAAGAGCAGGAATGTAATTATTGCGGCGCTTATCTTAGTGCTTTCCATCGGTATTAATTTCAGCAATAACGGGGCGGTTGTTTTTCAGATGGGCGATATCGCTATTCGTCTGTCGGGGCTGGCAGTAGGAGCGCTGACCGGAATTCTGCTCAATGCGGTTCTTCCAGGAAAAGATTATACCTTTGATGAAGAAGCTCCTTCGGATACTTGCGTGGATATGAGCGGGACGAGGAAGACGACGAAAAGATAGACGGGCCGCAGGGCATGGCTTGCTGCTACTGATGCGATTGCGTAAAGGAAACTGGCCAATGTATTATAAGTTATGGATCAGTTTCCTTGCAAAAGTCCATTGCTTTTGTTATATTCAAATCTATGTCGTCGTCCATAAGCAGTAAGGAACTGTCTATTTCAATATCATCTGTCGCCTTTAGCAATTCTGTTAAATCATGTTGTCGGCCGATATTGGTAACATCAATTTTATTGACGCATAGCCCAATCCACGAGAACTGTTGACTTAATTCATCCATCAAGTCATAAATATCCGCTGTGCCAAGCTTTGTGTCGGATATGTAACCGGAACCTTGACGGTGGGAAAATTTATGCCGTTTGAAAAATCTTCGCAAATCATCATAGGCTTGCCGGTAATTTGCCCCTGAATAATGTGTCTTTAACTGGTGTGTATCCAAATCAAAGTTGATTGCCTTAAAATATTTTCTCTCCAAACACTAAGCCCCCATAGCCTGTTTTTTTCTGTAGTGATTTAGCAGATCTTCTACGTTGAAATCGTCCGGGTTGTCAGAATCGTCACTGTCGCAAAGAAGCCATTCTGCCACATTTTCCATGAACCACGGTTGTCTTTTCAGCGTATTAACAATTTTTCCAAACCGACCATAATCTGTAGTATGCCCATTATCACGGTACACCAAAGCGCCAGAAGCATCCTTCATGCGCGGAAACCCCATTTTGAAGAAGGTGCTGTCAAGCGCATTATATATTCTATCCAGACGGTATTTTTTTTCGATATTGATTTTATTATCATCCATGTGGATAATCATTTTCAACATAAGCGAATACCTCCTCTTAAATTTATAATAGTATTATATCATTTTGAGGGCGCTTCTACAATTAAGAAAATCTATGTCTTTATTCATTCAGAAGCGGGACTGGTAACAATATCAAAAAGCAGAAAGGAGCCAAACACCATGAAGATAGCCGACATGCATTGCGATACGATTTCCGGTTTATATCAAAAGAGGAAGGCGGGGAGCAGAGAGGGACTGGCGGAGAATGGAGGGCATGTGGATCTGCGGAAGCTGGAAGCCGGAGATTCCCTGGTGCAGAATTTTGCCCTGTACGTCGATCTGGAAAAAACGGAGAATCCATGGGAGGATGTGCTGGGAATGGCGGATCTTTACTATGAGGAATTGGAAGCCAATCGAGGCAGGATAGCGTCTGCTTCCTGTTACGGAGATATCGAAAAGAACCGTAAGGAGGGAAAAATATCGGCCTTGCTGACGGTGGAAGAAGGGGGCGTCTGCGAAGGGAAGGTGGAACGCCTGGAGCATTTGTACCGGCTGGGGGTGCGGATGATGACGCTGACGTGGAACTATCCGAATGAAATAGGTTATCCGGCTTTGGACATTCGGAAGATGGCGGAAGAAAGAGTTCATAGCGCCGAAAAAGAGCAGGGCAAACCGGCGGCCAGTAAGGTGCCTTTTCACAGAAGGGCGGATATGGAACGGGGGCTGACGGAAAAAGGAAGGGAATTCGTGGCGGAGATGGAGCGGCTTGGGATGGTGATCGATGTTTCCCATCTGTCGGACGCCGGATTTTATGATGTGCTGCGCATGACGAAAAAACCTTTTGTAGCAAGCCATTCCAATGCGAGGGCCATTGATCCCTGGGTACGGAATATGACCGACGACATGATAAGGAAATTGAGCGAAAGAGGGGGCGTGATAGGGATTAATTTCTGCCCTGATTTTTTGGAGGAAGTACCGGAAGGAGAAGAAAATCCGGGAAGCCTGGAAGCCATTATAAGGCATGTCCGGCATATGATCCATGTGGGGGGCATCGATTGTATCGGCCTTGGAAGCGATTTTGACGGAATCGAAGGACACAGGGAATTACCGGATTTTTCTTATATGCCAAGGCTGGCCGATGCATTGAAAAAGAGCGGGTTGAGAGAGGGAGAGATAGAAAAGATATGCAGCGGAAATGTGCTGCGCATTTATAGGGAACTATTGCACTGAGAATCATTTTCATGTGGTGGTTCGCTCCTTCTTTGCGTTTCCCAAGAAAAGACAAATATTCACATACTTATCCATACCATCCACGGGCTTGCGGAAGCTATAATAATAGAAAAAGAAAATTTTTGCCGGACAGTATGGAGGGATGAGGATGAAATATGGTTATTTTGATAATGGAAAGAGGGAATATGTGATCGACAGGGTGGATCTGCCCGTGTCCTGGACGAATTATCTGGGTGTGGAAGATGTGTGTGTGGTAGTAAACCACACGGCCGGGGGATATATGTTTTATAAGACGCCGGAATACCATAGGATTACCAGATTCCGGGGAAACAGCGTCCCGATGGACAGACCGGGCCACTATGTGTATCTCAGGGATAATGAAGACGGGGATTATTGGAGTATTTCCTGGCAGCCGGTAGGAAAGCCTTTGGGAGAAGCAGAGTATATTTGCCGCCATGGGCTTTCTTATTCTGTCTATGAGTGCAATTATAATAAAATACGGGCGAAACAGACTTTATCGGTGCCATTGGGCGACAAGGCGGAACTTTGGGATGTAGTAGTGAAAAATGAGGATACGAAGCCCAGGGATTTGAGCTTGTTTACTTATTGTGAATTTTCCTTTCACCATATTGCCATCGATAACCAGAATTTTCAGATGAGCCTTTATTGTTCCGGTTCTTCTTATGAGGACGGGGTGATCGAGTATGATTTGTTTTATGAGGAGTTCGGCTATCAGTATTTTACTTCCACTGCGGAACCGGACGGGTTTGACTGTCTGCGGGATAAATTTATCGGCAGTTACCGGTCAGAGGATCGGCCGGCGGCCGTGGAATTGGGGCAATGCAGCGGTTCTTATGAACTGGGGGGCAATCATTGCGGCTCCTTGCAGAAGAATATCCGGCTGGAACCGGGAGAGGAGATAAGAATTCTGTTTATCCTCGGGGAAGGGAACCGGGAAGAGGGAAGGAAGGCGAGGCAGAGATATGGCAGCTGGGAAGCGGTGGACCGGGTATATGAGGATTTGAGGAAGTTTTGGGATAAAAAACTGCAAAACTTACAAATAAGAACGCCGAACGAAGGAATGAATACGCTGATTAACATATGGACTCTGTACCAGTCGGAAATTAATGTTATGTTTTCAAGGTTTGCCTCCTTTATCGAGGTGGGCGGAAGGGTCGGCCTGGGCTATCGGGACACGGCGCAGGATGCTATGACGATTCCCCATTCCAATCCGGAAAAATGCAGACAGCGCATTATAGAATTGCTGCGGGGGCTCGTTTCCGACGGATATGGGCTGCATCTGTTCCAACCGGAATGGTTTGCCCCGGAACAGGGGGAAAAGCCTTTCCGGTCGCCCACCGTCGTACCGGAACCGGATAGGGAAAGTATCGTACACGGGCTGAAGGACGCCTGTTCGGACGATGCGTTATGGCTGGTTTCTTCCATTGTAGAATATATCAAGGAGACAGGGGAAAAGGAATTTGTGGATGAAACGGTGACTTATGCGGACGGAGGAGAAGGAACGGTTTATGAGCATATGATGCGGATTCTGGATTTTTCTGCGGAGCAGGTGGGAGAAACGGGAATCTGCAAAGGACTGCGGGCGGATTGGAACGACTGCCTGAATTTGGGCGGCGGGGAAAGCGCCATGGTTTCTTTTCTGCATTACTGGGCGTTGGAAAACTTTATAGAATTGGCGGAATATTTGGGCAGGAAAAGAGATGCGGAGAAATATAGGGAGATCGCCGGCCAGGTAAAAGATGTCTGCAATGAGGAATTGTGGGATGGAAGATGGTTTATCCGCGGGATTACGAGGAACGGGAAGAAGATCGGGACAAAAGAGGACAGGGAGGGGAGAGTCCATTTGGAATCCAATGCCTGGGCTGTTCTTTCCGGCGCGGCGGATGAAGAAAAGGGGCGTCTTGCCATGGACAGCGTGGACGAATATCTTTACACGCCATGGGGGATTATGCTGAATGCCCCTTCCTATACCGTGCCGGACGACGACATCGGCTTTGTGACGAGGGTCTATCCGGGAGTAAAGGAAAACGGAGCGGTATTTTCTCATCCCAATCCCTGGGCATGGGCGGCGGAATGCAAATTGGGCAGGGGAGACCGCGCAATGAAATTTTATAATGCCTTGTGTCCTTACTGGCAGAATGATAAAATAGAAATAAGAGAAGCGGAACCCTACTCATACTGTCAGTTCATTATGGGAAAGGATCATTCGGCCCATGGAAGGGCGAGGCATCCTTTTATGACCGGCAGCGGCGGATGGGCTTATTTTTCCGCAACGAGATATATCCTTGGTATGCGTCCGGGGTTTGAAACGCTGGAAATAGACCCTTGCGTACCTGCGGATTGGAGCGGGTTTTCCATGGTCAGGAAGTGGAGGGGCGTCACTTACGAAATAGAAGTGTGCAACCCCGACGGCGTAATGAAAGGCGTAAAGGAGCGGTATCTCGATGGAAAGAAGGTGGAACGCATTCCTCTTATGGAAAAAGGAACGGTACATCAGGTAAGAGTTGTAATGGGAAAGGAAGGAAATGCAAATGATTAAATTTGGTACGGGGGGCTGGCGCGCGATTATCGGAGACGAGTTTACAAAGGCGAATATCCAATTATTGGCAAAAGCGCTGTGCGATAAGATGAAAGCGGAGGGAAAAGCGGATAAGGGAATTGTGATCGGCTATGACCGGAGGTTTCTGGCGAAAGAGGCTATGCAATGGGCGGGAGAAGTATTCGCCGCGGAAGGAGTGAAAGCTTATCTGATTAACAAATCGTCACCGACTCCGTTAATCATGTTTTATGTAATGAAGCATGAGTTCCCTTATGGAATGATGGTGACGGCGAGCCATAACCCTGCGGTTTATAACGGCATTAAAGTATTTACGGCAGGAGGCAGGGACGCGGATGAAGTTCAGACGAAAGATATTGAAGAGTATATCAGGAAAGCCGACGGAGAACCGATCGGAGAGATGGAATATGAAAAAGCGCTGTCCCTCGGACTGATTCAGGAAATATACCCGTTGAACGAGTATTTGGATAATATTATATCGGCAGTGAATATGGATGCGATCCGTACAAAGGGGCTGCGGGTAGTGCTGGATCCTTTATATGGGGTAAGCGAGACCTCCCTGGCGACGATCCTCCATACGGCCAGATGTGAACTGACGGTCATTCATGACAGGCACGATACGCTTTTTGGCGGCAAGCTGCCCGCGCCCAATGCGGTAACGCTCAGGCCTCTCCAGAATGCGGTGATCGATTACCGGGCGGATATCGGTATCGCTACGGACGGAGACGCGGACCGGATCGGCGTTATCGACGACACCGGGCGTTTTCTGCATCCCAACGATATCCTCGTGCTGCTTTATTACTACCTGGTAAAATATAAGGGATGGGAAGGGCCGGTAGTAAGAAATATTGCCACGACCCATATGCTGGACAAAGTGGCGGAGCGGTTCGGGCAGAAATGCTATGAAGTGCCGGTAGGATTTAAGCATATTTCCGCGAAGATGAACGAGGTGGATGCGATTATCGGCGGCGAGTCTTCGGGCGGCCTTACAGTGCGCGGCCATATTAACGGCAAAGACGGCATTTATGCGGCGGCGCTTTTGGTAGAAATGATCGCGGCGACAGGGAAAAAACTGTCGGAGATTTATAAGGAGATCGAAGAGGAATGCGGTTCTATCTTTATGGAAGAAAGGGATTATAAATTTAACCAGGAAAAGAAAGACGCGATGCATAAACTTCTGATGGTGGAGAAGAAAATACCGGAGCTTCCTTTCGAGATCGACCGGGTTTCCTATTTGGACGGCAGCAAGGTATACTTTAAAAACGGCGGATGGGTGATCGGAAGATTTTCGGGAACGGAGCCGTTGATCCGCGTATTCTGCGAGATGCCGGAGCCTGAGATGGCGAAACAGGTATGCGGTATTTATGAAGAATTTTTAGGATTGTGAAATAGGGGGTGAGAGAATATTCCGCCCATATCTTTCAGGAAAATCCAACTGCGCCGGGCATTGCACCAGGCCCAGTAGTGCAAAAACAATCGGGCAGAGGCCCGATTGTTTTTATGAGCCAGGTTCCATGGCGCAAAAAGGATTTTCCTGAAAGATATGGGCGGAATATTCGGCAAGGCTGTCGATTTCACAAAGCCTGTCAGGGAATTAGGGAATTAGGGGATTAGGGATGAAAGGGGGGAGGTTATGGGAGAGTGCAGGGATAGGAAGGCTCCTTTGAAGTGGGGGATGGTTACGTTGCTTGTTCTTTGCTGGCTGCTGCCGCTGGCGGTGATTGCTTATGTTATGCTTTATGTGGCGGCGGGAAAGATTAATTCGCAGACGGAGCGCACGATCGTTACTTCCGTGGATAATGCGGTCAGGATCTGTGAGATGCGGATGGATGCCGCCGTGGAAGCTTCCAGGAATGCTTCTTATCTGCCTACGATCAAGGAATGCTATGGGGAGTATATGGAGAACGGGGACAGGCTGGCTTTGCAGAAGACGGTTCATCTTTTTCTGGAGCAGCATTATTGTTATAATGACAGTTTTTTATACACATCCTTATTTTTTACCGATGATCCGGAGGAGCAGTTTTTTGCCGCTTACCGGGGAAGCACCAGTAACGCGGTCTATCAGGCGAGCCGGCGATTTGAAGATAAGGTAATGCCGAAGGTGCTGGAGATTTATCCTGAATTGGATACGGATGTGGCGATCGTGGAGATAGAGGGCGGGGTCTACCTCGTCCGCAATCTGATGACGCCGTCTTATCATCCTTATGCCGTGCTGGCAATGGAATTGAATAAGGATGTGGTGTTCGGGAGCCTGGACAGTTCGTGGGGCTATATGGGGAGCGCTGTTTATGTGGACGGTGTTTTTCTTACGGAGGATAACGGCGGCGTTTTGGAGGGAACGCCGGGGATAGGGCCGGAATTATTTGAAGAGAACAATAGGAACTGCCGGCTGGTCAAAAGGGGAAAAGAATATTTCGCTTATGCGGTGAGGAAGCCGGAGCGCCATTACATCGGTTATATCATAGCTTTGGACAGACAGGCGGTCATAGATGAAACCTATGCGGTAAAATATATATCCGTAACTCTTATTCTTTTTATGGTGCCTCTGGTCATTATGGTATTTCATTTTTTCAGCCGGAAGGTGACCAGGCCGATCGGAAGCTTGATCCGGGCATACCATATGCTGGAGGAGGGAAACTTCGGTTACCAGATAGAAAGGGATGCGAACAGCCAGGAGTTCGAATATCTGGAGGAGGCGTTTAACCAAATGTCCGCCCGGCTGCAATATCAGATCGATAAGATTTATACGGAGGAACTGGCGCTGAAGGATGCAAGAATCATGGCGCTTCAGGCGCAGATCAACCCGCATTTTCTGAACAATGCCCTGGAGATTATTAACTGGGAAGCGAGGATCAATGAAAACTATAAGGTGAGCCGGATGATCGAAAACCTGTCGGTGATGCTGGAGGCGACCATGGACAGGAGGCATAGGAGGTTCGTCACGCTGGCGGAAGAAATGTCGTATGTGGAGGCCTATTTGTTTATTATATCCCAGAGGCTGGGGGAACGGCTGAAGGTGGAAAAGGATGTGGATGAAAGCCTGTTTCAGATGAAAGTCCCCCGTCTGATCATACAGCCTATTATAGAAAATGCGGTGGAACACGGCATCAACGGACAGTCGGAGGGAAGGATCGCTGTCCGCATATGCAGAGAGGAAGACAGGCTGGTAATAGAGGTGCGCAACACAGGCACGGTATCGGAAGAGGATGAGGAGAAAATAAAGGCATTGCTGTCAGACGGCTATGAACCGGGAGAATTGGGTTCGGCGAGTCTGGGCATTCGTAATGTGAACAGAAGGATACGCATTATTTATGGCGAAGGATTTGGACTCACGATAAAGAACGACGGGAACGGAGAAACGATGAGCAGGATTGTAGTCGGGGCGGAGGAAATGAAAAAGCAGACGGCAACTAACCAATAAAAGACAAGAAATAACAAGTCTGACAATTCCCTGTTTTCATCTTATTTTATATGATAAATACAAGATACGAAACGGAAGTTTTTAAACAGGGAGGTATGAGATATGAAAAAAATGTTAGCTATGTTATTGACAGGAGCAATGGTATTTTCATTGGCAGCCTGCGGAAACAGTTCATCAGGGAATGCGCCGGCGCAAAGCAGCAGTTCATCGGGAGAGAGTGCGGAGGCTGAAAGCGAGCCGGCGGGAAGTCCGGTTACGTTAAATGTGACGACGACTTATGCGGGAGAAGATACGAACGCGGGCAATTATCAGGACGCGATCGCCGCATGGCAGGAAGAAACGGGAAATAAAATCAACGATGCGTCGGCATCATCGGCGGAGACTTTTAAGGCAAGAGTCATTTCCGATTTTGAAATGGGTTCGGAGCCGGATGTGCTTTTCTACTTTAACGGCGTGGATTCCAATCCTTTCGTAGAGGCAGGAAAGGTAGTTTCCATTGAAGAAATACGCGAAGTATATCCTGACTATGCGTCGAACATGAAAGACGGCATGATGGGGGCTTCCCCGGCGGACGGGAAAAACTATTCCGTTCCTGTGAATGGTTATTGGGAAGGATTGTTCGTGAATAAAGCGGTCTGCGAAGCGGCGGACGTGGACATTCCGACAGCGGATACCACATGGGATGAATTCATGGAGATCTGCCAGAAAGTGAAAGATGCGGGATATACGCCGATCGCGGCTTCCTTTGCAGAAATTCCTCATTATTGGTTTGAATTCTGTATTTATAATTATCTGACTCCGGCAACGCATAACGTCCTGCCCGGTTCTGTGGATGACGATCACGGAAAAGCATGGGTGAACGGCATCAGCGACATGAAAGTATTGTATGAAAACGGATTTTTGCCGGAAAATACATTGTCCGCGACAGACGGCGAGACTTTCCAGCTCTTTATTGACGGCAAGGCAGCGTTTTTGATCGACGGCTCCTGGAAGGTAGGCGGCATAGAGAGTTCGACAGACGATATCGATAACTTTACAGTAACCTATGTACCGGGTAAAAATGACCGCAAATCGACGGATATTATCGGCGGCCTTTCCTCCGGCTGGTATATTACGAGGAAAGCATGGGATGACCCGGAAAAACAGAAAGCATGCGTGGAATTTATTTCTTATATGACATCGGATGACATGGTATCCAAGTTTGCCAGTGTGTCGGCGACGGCCCTGAAAAACGGGGTTCAGGTGGATGAATCCCAGCTGACTTCCCTGGCAGTGGCAGGGCTGGATATGGTCGAAGGCGCAACCGGCATGGCGAGCGCGGTACAGGACCAGGTAACACAGGAAGCAAGAGTTCCGGTATTCAACGGAATGCCTGACATTGTAACGGGCAAGGCGGATATTGCCACAGCAGTAACGGATTTATTGGCATTGGTGGCGGCCGGCCAATAATACGAAAAGCCGGACAGACGCCGGGGCGGAGAAGGAGTACCCTCCGCCCCGGTTTTACATAAGGACGGACCGCAGGGCGCGACGTCCGCTGCTTAGGAAGGAGGCGCGAATACCGTTATGAGTTCCAATATTTATAAAAATAAAAAACCCGTTATTTTCTTTTTGATCCCGGCCTTTGCTTTTCTGGCTGTTTTCCTGTATTATCCTTTTTTCCAGAATATATTGAACAGCTTCCGGGTCATTAATAATCTGGGTTCTTCCGCAAAAGGATGGAATGACCCATGGTTTACAAATTATGTAGAACTTTTTAAGGACGCCAATATAAGGACGGCGCTGGTCAATACACTGAAAATGATAGCGGCGACGATTGTGGGACAGCTCGGCATAGCGATTGTGCTTGCACTTATGGTGGATAATATTAAAAAGGGACAGAAGTTTTTCCGCACGGTTTATTTTTTCCCTATTGTTATAGCAGCTACCGCGCTGGGGCTTTTGTTCAATATTGTTTTTCTGTATGACAAGGGAATGCTGAACCAGCTTCGGGAAATGTTCGGGGCCGTAAAGCTGGTGGATTTTAAAGACGACGCCCATGCCATGCTGACGATGATGATTCCCGTGACATGGCAGTATGTAGGATTTTATTTTATTATCCTTATTACAGGATTGAACAATATTTCCGACGATCTGTATGAAGCGGCAACGATTGACGGGGCTTCGAAATGGCAGAGGGTACGTTATATTTCACTTCCCCTCTTGCACAATGTAATCTGCACTTGCGGAGTGCTGGCGGTAACAGGGGCGTTAAAGGTTTTCGACCTGCCGTGGATCATGTTCCCAAAGGGCATGCCAAGCAACGGCACGTGGCTGACGGGCACTTACATGTATTACCATGCTTTTGAGTCGCATAATGTGGATTATAGTTCGGCGATATCCGTACTGATCGTTATTCTCGGCGTGATTACGGCAAAAATCGTAAACGCCGTCTTTAAAGAAAAAGATTATTAGGGGGGAAGGGATATGGCAGGAATCAATAATAAAAGAAATCGAAGACATAATAAAATTTCCCTGGGAACTGCGGGGATCTATGCCGTATTGACGGCATGGGCCCTGACAACTATATATCCCCTGTTTTGGATATTGATGAATTCCTTCAAAGACAAAAAGGTGATCCGTTCGGATTCTTTCTCCCTTCCATTCGGAGAATTGTTTACCCTGGACAATTACAGAACGGCTTTTGACAGGGTAAATATTTTGGGAGCGTACCGGAACAGCCTTGTAATCTCCTTAAGCGTGGCGGCGGCGGTCATTCTTTTGTCCGGCCTTGCATCTTACGCGCTGGTAAGGTATGATTTTAAAATGAAAGGGCTGCTAAACAGCATGGTAGTGGCGGGAATGATGTTTCCGGCGTTTGCAACCATTATTCCGGTAATCCGCATGATGAACATAATCGGGCTGGCCAATACCAATCAAATACCCAAATCCCTGCTGGCGGTTATACTGCCGCAGATCGCCGGGAATCTGTCCTTTGCCATAGTGGTGCTGCGGGGCTATATCGCAGGGCTTCCGGTAGAACTGGAAGAGGCCGCTTATATGGAAGGATGTAATGTTTTCCAGCTTTTCTTTAAAGTGGTAATGCCTCTTTGCAAACCTTCTTTTGCCACGATTGGTATTTTCTCGTTCTTATGGAGTTATAACGATCTGTTTACGCAGTCATTTTTCCTGAAGACGAAGCCGGAATATTCGGTAACGGTTCTTCTTAGTCTTTTGACTTCCCAAGAAGGAACGAATTACGGATTGATGGCGTCCAGCGTATCGCTGATCGTATTTCCGCTGTTGATCGTGTATCTGTTTTTACAAAAATACATCGTGAAAGGATTGACGGCAGGAGCGGTGAAAGGATAACAGTGGAGTTATGTATAAAGTTGTGATTATTGACGATGAGCCGATTATTGTAAAAGGGCTTGAAAAAACGGTAAAGTGGAAAGAGTTCGGCTGTATCGTGGCGGGGACGGCTTATAATGGCGTGGAAGGCATGGAACTGATACGGAGGGAAAAGCCGGATATGCTCATTTCAGATATATGTATGCCAAAGATGGACGGACTTAGCATGATCGCTGCGTTAAAATCCGAATTTCCCGATATGGAGATTACGATATTGACCGGATACCGGGATTTCGATTATGCCCAGCAGTCGATCCGGCTGGGGGTGTGCCGTTTTCTGTTGAAGCCGTCCAAGATGGATGAGTTAAACGAGGCTATCCGGGCGATGCTGGAAAGGCTGGAGGAAAAAGCGCCCTTGCGGGAAGAGGATTTTTCGGAGGAAAGGGCGGAAACCGGAGAGCAAGAGGAAAAAGAAGAACTGGAAAGTGCGGCGAGCAGCTTTATCGTAAAGAATGCGCTTGCATTTATAGAGGCAAACTATGCGGAGCGGCTGAAACTGGCAGATGTGGCTGATAACGTATATGTAAGCCAATGGCACTTGAGCAAGCTGCTGAATAAATATACAGGGCAGAATTTTTCGGAAATATTAAACCATGTCCGCATGGAAAAAGCGAAGGAGCTTTTGGGCAATCCCTCCCTGCGAATCGGGGATATTGCCGAAATGGTGGGATTTTTGGATATGGCGCATTTTTCCAGGGTATTTAAAAAACAGGCGGGAATATCCGCCAATGAATATAGAAATACGGTCAGTATACCTCAAAAAAAGAGAGAGAAAGAAGAAATTTGAAATAAAGTATTGACATCCGGCGCAAATTAGTGAAAACTATAAGTAATAAAATGAATATAAGAAAATGAGGTTAGACTGATGGCGGTTGGAAAAAAGAAAGCGGTACTTATGAAAGCGGTTTCGGAGCTAAAAGCGGAAGACTATTCCAAGATGCCGGAACTGGAGGGAATTTATAAGAGGTTAGCAAGCGGCAGAAAGCAGTTTGCAGAGGTATTGGATAAGAATATCAAGGCGGTGATGCAGATTAGTTCCCTGGATCTGACGATGCAGCACCACACGGATCAGATCATGGAGATTGCCCGCAGCGTGGCGGCGGCTACGGAGTCCATTTTCGGAGCGCTGGAGAATTCGGCGGTTTCGGATGGGAGGGTCAATAGTCAGGAAGAGCTGACCAATACGATTATCCATGTTTCTGAAGAAATGAATGAAGTGAATAAGAAAATCGAGGTCGGCCAGGAGGAACTTACATCAATTAAGGAGTTGTCCGGGCAGACGATTGAAATATCCAGGAAAATGCAGAAAGATATGAACGCTCTGTTCGACGTAATTGCCAGAATGAATGAGGTCATTGCAGGAATCGACGCTATTTCGATGCAGACAAATCTGCTGGCGTTGAACGCTTCCATTGAAGCGGCGCGGGCCGGAGAGGCCGGGAAAGGTTTCGCGGTGGTAGCGGATGAGATCCGCGGGCTTGCGGAGCAGACGCAGAAATTAACGGGCGATATGGGCAATTTCGTGGAAGGCATCAGGGCAGCTTCCCAGAAGAGTATGAAGAGTGCTGATGATACAATAGAGGCCCTTGGAACGATGACCGGAAGGATCGGGCACGTTTGGGAAATCAACAGCGAAAATCAGAGTCATGTATCCCAGGTGGACGACTCTATCAGTTCGCTGGCAGCTTTGAGCGAGGAGATCAGCAGTTCCATGGCTGAGATGGAGAACCAGATCAGAAATAATACGGTTGTGATGCAGGATGTAAGCGTTGCCTTGCAGAAGGCAGTGGAACCGGTAGCAGATATAGAGAAAACGCTGGATGGGGCGGTAAGGCAGATGGGAAATATGGCGGATGATGCTTTCTATCATCTGGAGCGCCAAGAATTTGCCCAGTACATGAATAATGCGATCAATGCGCATAGAACGTGGCTTAATAATTTGAGGAAGATGGTGAGTTCGAAGGAGATTGCGCCGTTGCAGCTGGATTCTTCGAAATGTGGATTCGGCCATTTCTATTATGCAATGAAACCGAGTATACCGGGAGTCGAAGCGGTATGGGAAGGGCTGGGGCCGAAGCACCAGCGGTTCCATCAGTTCGGCGGAGAAGTTATTAAGGCGCTCCGGGGCGGCGATTATATGAAAGCGGATAATATCTACCGGAATGCGGAAACTTATTCCAAAGAATTGATCAGGGATATGGAAACGATTATACAGCTTTCCATGGCATAGATAAAAGACTGGCGGGCAGCGGATATGCTGCCCGTTTTTGAATGTACAGAGGCGGCCAAATGAAATATGTCAGCAAGCCGACGGATGTCCGGCGCGCGAGCAGAGGAGGATGAATTTCCCCTGTTCGATTTCGTCGGCTCATGCCGGCAGAAATGAGGTATAAAGGATGTACGAATTGATTCAGGCAGGGGAAAGGACATACTATATCGACTGTCCTTCAAAGATTGGAATATATAGGATAGATGATGAGAAGGTTTGTCTGATTGACAGCGGAAATGATAAGGATGCGGGGAAAAAGGTGTTAAAGATACTGTCGGCGAACGGGTGGCGGCCGGAAATGATATTGAACACCCATTCCCATGCGGATCATGTGGGCGGAAACAGAGTGATACAGGAACGGACAGGATGCAAGGCATATTGTGCAGGGCTGGATCGGGTTTTTGTAGAGAATACGGTTCTGGAGTCCGTTTTTTTATTTGGGGGAAATCCGTATAAAGAGTTGAGGAATAAGTTTCTGCTGGCACAGGAGAGCAGGGCGGAAGAGCTGACAGAGGAAGTTTTGCCGGAAGGAATGCGTATGGTGCGTATTGACGGACATTCTTTTTCCATGACGGCTTTTGGGACGGAAGACGGCGTCTGGTTCATTGCGGACGGGATCAGCGGAGAGAAGATCATAGAAAAATACCACATTTCATTCCTATATGATGTGGAGGCATATTTAAAGAGCCTGGACAGGCTGAAAGCTCTGGAGGGAAGGCTGTTTATACCTTCTCATGGGGAAGTATATACGGATATGAATGCTATTGTGGAACGGAACAGAAGTCAAGTGTTCGAGATCGCTGATATACTGAAGGATATTTGTAAAGAAGAGACCGGAACGGAGGAAGTTATTCAGAAGGTATTTGACAGATATGGGATGGCCATGGATGCGAACCAGTATGTATTGATAGGCTCCACGCTGCGATCTTATCTCTCGTGGATGAAAGGGCGCGGAGAAATAGAAACAGGATTCCGGGGGAACCGGCTTTGGTGGCGTACTGTCCGGGAGAACCGCATAGGATATGGAGCGATAGACCGGGATGAGGGCGGACTGCTAAAGGAGATCGAATGCTTTGCCCTGGATATGGACGGGACGATCTACCTTGACGAACGATGGATCGAGGGAGCCAGAGAATTTTTAGAAGAGATCGAAAATAGGGGGAAGCGGTATGTATTTTTAACGAACAATTCATCGAAAAGCCCGGAAGTCTATGTGGAGAAGTTAAAACGCATGGGGCTGGAGGTCGGTGCGGATAAGATCATTACTTCGGGACAGGCGGCGATTTCTTATTTGAAGAAGCATTATGCGGGAAAAAGAGTATTTTTGTTGGGAAACGAATTGCTGCAAAGGGAGTTCAGGGAAGAAGGGATTGTTCTCGATACGGAGGCTGCGGAAGTAGTGGTGACGGCTTTCGACACGACGCTGGATTATGGAAAGATGTGCAAGGTATGCGATCTGGTGAGAGCCGGTCTGCCTTATATCGCCACACATCCCGACTACAACTGCCCTACGGCGGACGGTTTTATTCCAGATGCGGGAGCGATCCACGCGTTTATATATGCTTCGGCGGGAAGATATCCGGATCGGGTGATCGGGAAACCGAATGGCGATATTGTGGATTATCTGATCGAGAGAACCGGGACGGAGAGGGAGAAAACCGCTATGGTAGGCGACCGGCTTTACACGGATATTGCGGCGGGAAAGAAGCACGGGCTGAAAAGCGTGCTTGTGCTGAGCGGCGAATCTTCCGCCGGCGATGTGGAAAAATCGGAGGTGAAGCCGGATCTGATTTTTCAGTCGGTGCGGGAAATGATTCCTTATCTGTAAAAGGGAATGACAGCAATGCAGCACAGCAGCATAGCAGCAACCCAGCAGCATAGCTGCTGGATGGGAAAAGGGAGGGTGTCATGGGGCTTAGGTTTTACTTCGGGGCTTCGGGGGCCGGAAAAAGTACGGGATTACAGAAAGAGATTATAAAGCGTTCCATAGAGGAACCCGGCACTCATTTTTTTGTCATAGTGCCGGATCAGTTTACGATGCAGACGGAGATGGATCTGGTAAGGGAACATCCGAGGAACGGGCTGATGAATATCGAGGTACTCAGTTTCGGCAGACTTTCCTACAGAATCCTGGAAGAAGTGGGAGGAGACGACCGCGCGGTATTGGATGATACGGGGAAAAGCCTGGTGCTGCGAAAAGTGGCGGAAGATATCGGGGAAGACATGCCCGTGATCGGAGGCAATCTGAATAAGATTGGTTATATTCATGAGGTAAAATCAGCGATTTCGGAATTTATGCAGTACGGTATCGGTGTGAAGGAATTGGAGGAACTGACCGAATATGCGAAGAAACGGGGAGCCCTTTATTATAAGCTAAAGGATCTCGGTACGCTTTACAAAAGTTTTTTGCAATTTATCCGGGAAAAATATATCACTACAGAAGAAACCCTGGATCTGCTCTGCCGGATGCTTCCTGCGTCCGAACTCATGAAAAACAGCGTGGTGGCTCTGGATGGGTTCACCGGTTTTACGCCGGTACAGAATCGGTTGATACAGCGTATGATGGGATTGGCGAGGGAGGTCATCGTAACGGCGGCAATGGATGGGGAGGAAAACAATCCCTATAAAACGGACGGCGAACAGCAGCTTTTTTATCTAAGCAAAAAAACGGCGGCGGATCTGATCAGGCTTTGCCAGGAGGAAGGGGTTCCAAGAGGCAGGGATGTATTCTTGCGCGGGGAACCGCCCCGGTTTCTGGAAAACCGGGAAATGGGGCATCTGGAAAAATATTTATTCCGTTATCCGTCCATGCCCTATCAAAAGGAAAATGAATCCATACACCTTCTGGAAGCTTCCTCCCCCGGAGAGGAGATACGCCAGATCTGTCTGAAAATGCGGGAATTGATAAGGAAAGAGGGATATTGTTACAGAGATTTTGCCATTGTCACGGGGAATTTGGAGACTTATGCTTCCCATGTGGAAGGGATGGCAGAAAAGTTCAATATTCCCGTGTATATGGATTATACCAGAGGGATCCTTTTAAATCCCTTTATCGAATATATAAGAAGCGCCCTGAAAATGGTGATGGATCATTTTTCTTATTCTTCCGTATTTCATTATTTGCGCAGCGGGCTGACGGGGTTTGACAGGGAGGACACGGACAGGCTGGAAAACTACGTGATTGCTTGTGGAATCGGCGGAAAGAAGAAATGGTCTTCGCTTTTTACGGCTATGCCGGAGGGGACGGGAGAAGAGGAGCTGGCGGTTTTTAACGGAATGCGCCTGGCCATGATGGAACAGTTCGCCCCATTGATGGATAAAAAAGCGGGAGCTGCCGGGGAGAAGATAAAGGCTTTGTACCACTTTATTACGGAAAACCATGTGCAGGAAAAGTTGGCGGCCTATGAAAAAATGTTTCAGCGCAGGGGAGATATGACGAGGGCCAGGGAGTATGGCCAGATTTATCGGTTAGTGATGGATCTCCTGGATCAGATCGACGCCTTGCTGGGCGCGGAAAAAATGAGCATGAAGGAATTCGCCGATATTCTGGATGCGGGTTTCGGAGAGATCCAGGTGGGAACGATTCCCCAGAATGTGGACAGGGTGGTAGTGGGAGATATCGAGAGAACCAGGCTGGACAAGATCAAAGTTCTGTTTTTTGCGGGCGTCAATGACGGGAATATTCCGAAAAATACGGGAGGCGGAGGGATTATTTCCGATATTGACAGGGAATTCCTAAGAGAGTCACCGTATGAGCTTGCCCCCACCCCGAGGCAGCAGATGTATATTCAAAGGCTCTATCTGTATATGAATATGACCAAGCCTTCGGAACAGCTTTATCTTTCCTGGTGCAAGGTAAACAATGAGGGGAAGAGCGTTCGTCCCGCTTATCTGGTGGATACCATGAAGAAACTTTTCCCGGGGCTTTTGACGATAAGGCCGGAGCGGAGAGGTTTTGAGGAACAGATCGAGTCCAAAAAGGCCGGGATGGATCATTTGACGGATATGCTGCGGGCCTATGCGGCAGGGCTTTTGGAAAAAGAAGAGGAAAAGAAGTTTTTTACGCTTTATCATATTTACCGTCAGGACGGGGAATATGCGGCCGAAGTGGAACGTCTGGTAAGAGCCGCCTTTATCCGTTATGAGAATCGTTCTCTCGGCAGGAAGCTTGCGCGGCTTCTGTACGGGCGGATGCTGCTTGGCAGTGTAAGCCGTCTGGAAAAATATGCTTCCTGCGCCTACGCCCATTTCCTGCAATATGGACTTTCCTTGAAAGAAAGGGAAGAATATGGGTTTGAGGCGGTGGATATGGGAAATATATTTCACGGGGTATTGGAAAAGTTTGCGGGGAAATTGCGGGAAGAGGGCCGCAGCTGGTTTGATTTTGACGGGGAGACGGCGGATCGTATTCTGCGGGAAACGCTGGAAGAACATGCGGCTGTCTATGGGGAGACAGTGCTGTATAGCACCGCAAGAAATGAATATGCCATTGAAAGAATGCGGCGTATTCTGAAAAGGGCGGTGGAGACTTTACAGTACCAGCTGAAAAAGGGGAGCTTCGTACCGGAAAGCGTAGAGGTGTCCTTTACTATGGCGGAAGATCTGGAGTCCGTCAATATCGCCCTGTCGGATGAAGAGAAGATAAAGCTCAGAGGGAGGATCGACCGTATCGATACGTATGAAGCGGAGGGAAACGTATATGTGAAAGTCATCGATTATAAGTCCGGCAATCAGCGGTTTGATCTGGCTGCTTTGTATTACGGGCTACAGTTACAGCTCGTGGTATATATGAATGCGGCGGTGGAAATGGAAAAGAAGAAGCATCCGGGGAAAACGATAGTTCCGGCGGCCCTTCTCTACTATCATGTGGCAGATCCGATGATAAAGTCGGACGGGGAGATCAGCCAGGAGGAATTGGATGCCCAGCTGAAACGGGAACTGCGCATGACCGGATTGGTCAGCAAAAATGACACGGTGATCACATATTTAGACAGGGAATTCACCGATAAATCGGATATTATACCCTTGGAGCGAAAAAAGGACGGAAGTCTAAGTGTCAAATCCAGTGTCATAAATGAGGAAGACCTGGAGGAATTGTCCCGGTATGTGAATTTGAAAGTAAGGGAGATTGGTTCTGAAATTCTGGAAGGAAAAGTGGAAGCAAATCCCTGCCGGCAAGGAGGAGACAGCGCCTGCGATTATTGCAGTTTCCAGGCTGTCTGCGGTTTTGACGAAAGGATTCCGGGGTATCGTTACCGGCAGCTGGACAGGATGGAAGAGGAAGAGATTATGGAGAAGGTGCGGGAGGCGAACGGCGGGGGAATGCTTTAATCGCAAATATCGCAAATGGCTTTCTGTCTTCTTAGCTCCCGGCTTGCTAAAATAACGGACAGCATAAATGCCATAAAATCAGCAATAGGACCTGCGAATAATACTCCCATGATTCCAAAACGGAGCGGAAGCAGCAAAAGGAGAGGAATCAAAAAGAAAACCTGCCTTGTCAACGCCAGTAAAGCTCCTTTCATCGCTTTTCCTATGGCAGTAAAAAAACTGGAGGAAAGCAGCTGCACGCCGTTCACCAATACCATAAAAAGGTATGTGCGCATGAAGAGAACGGCAAATTCGAAATACAGCTTATCCCCGTCTCCGAAGAGGGAAATAATGTATTGGGGAAAACATTGCAACAGGAAAAAACCAACGGCGGAAACAATGATATTCCATTTGATCGCAAGCAGATAGGCTTCCCTCACGCGGGGATATTGTTTTGCGCCGTAATTAAAGCCTATGATTGGCTGGGTCCCCTGGGATATTCCCACAACAATAGAGAGAATGATTGCATTCGTTTTCATTACAATCCCACAGGCGGCCAAAGGAATATCCGAGCCATAGGCTGTCAGGGCTCCGTAATGTGTCAGAGAATTGTATAGTATAATCTGTACGAGGGTAATTGCAATTTGGTTTGCGCTGCTGCTGATTCCCATACTGCAGGTTTTCAGACTTTCTTTGATATTTGGCTGAAAGTTTTTTTTCTCAAAATGAACAGTTTTAAAATGCCATAAATAGCGTACTGCGAAAACAAAGGACAAAATCTGTCCGAGAATCGTTGCTAAGGCCGCCCCGAAGATACCCCAATGAAAAACAAAAATAAAAATCGGGTCGAGAATGGTGTTTGCAATGGCGCCTATAACCATACAAGTCATGGAATATCGCGGGCTTCCATCTGCCCGGATCAGATTGCTCATGCCATTTGTTATAATTAAGAACGGCATACCCACTAAAGTAACACTGGCGTACTGCTGTGCAAAGGGAAATACTTCTGTGGTAGCGCCAAACAATCGCAAAAGTTGAGGCAGCAGACTTTCGCCGATAACCAAATAAGCAAGTCCTGAAATTGCCATTAGGCTTATGCCGTTTCCCGCTGCCCTGGCTGCCGCTTCCGGCTCCTTATTTCCAAGGTAAAGCGAAAACCGGGAAGCGCTGCCGATTCCGATCAGCAAAGAAATGGCAAGGCAAATAGTAGAGAATGGATAAGAAACATTGGTGGCGGCATTGCCGAGATATCCCACCCCCTGCCCGATAAAAATCTGATCCACAATATTGTAAAGAGAACCGACAAGAGCTGCCGTAATACTTGGAATGGCAAAGCTTTTTAATAGTTTTGGGATTTTTTCATATCCCAGAGGATTATCAGTCATCGAATTCCTCCTCCTTTCTTTCGATATGAAGTTCTGCCGTAATATTTTTTCCGGTCTGCATAAGCAAATCCGCCAACAGCTTTTTTTCTTCTTCGCTAAGGCCTTGCAGTAAAAGGGCCTCCGTATCTTCACAGACTGCCCGTATTTTTTCGGATACGGACAATGCACGATCTGTGGGATACAGCTTCCATGTCCGCTTGTCCTGGTCATTGGGGGAACGGGTAATCATTCCCTGTTTTTCTAGCGCCGCAATGGTTCGTACAATATTGCTGGGATGGACATAAAATATATCCATCAGCGAATCCTGTAAAATGCCGGGGGAATTACATATCTTCAGCAAAAACATATGTTGGCTGCTGTTGATTCCAAAAGGCGCAAGCTGCTTGTCCAAATAAATTTTGTAAAAACGGTCTGCAACGGAAAGCCATTTTAATATTTTCATAGATTACTTACCTCCAATCTGGGATATTATAGCATAATATGCGTGCGCACGCAATGATATGAGGGAGTAATTTTTATAAGCGTCATGGAGGAGGGAAGCCAAACGGGACGGAACAGCCGGGAAAGGAGCGGGCGGGAGGGCCGGTTTTCTGCCGGAGCTTCCAATCAGATTTCACTAATGAAATGGGTAATATTGTGGAACCGGACGAGCCGGAAGCAACGGCATCCATGCCTACGCTTCCTGAAACCGCCCTTCCTGGCGGTTTCGCTCTGATCATCCACCATTTCATAAGTGAAATTACTGATTGTACGCAACAGCAGAAAACCGGCCCTCCCGCCCGCCCCTTTCCCGGCTGTTCCGTCCCGTTTGGCTTCCCTCCTCCATGATGCTTATCAAAATTGATTTCCATGATTCGTTGCATGCGCGCATTGACTTTGCAGTATGTTGGAGATTTGGAGTGGAAAGGAGAAGGGGGATGGGATATAATAGGGATAGACGGAAAGGCCGGAGATGATAGGGCTGGTAATATTGAAAAAGGGATAAGGAATTATATGGGAATCACATATACCGAAGAGCAGCGGCAGGTCATTGATACGCATGGATGCAATATCCTCGTATCGGCGGCGGCCGGTTCCGGGAAAACGGCGGTTTTAACAGAACGCATTGTAAAGATGATAAGCGATGAAAAGCATCCGGTGGATATCGACCGGCTTTTGGTAGTGACGTTTACCAATGCGGCGGCGGCGGAGATGCGGGAAAGGATCGGGGCGGCGATTGCCCGGCGGTTGGAGGATGAGCCGGAAAACGGGCATTTGCAGAAACAGGCGACGTTGATTCATAATGCCCAGATCACAACGATCGACAGCTTTTGTATGTTTGTGATTCGGAATAATTTTAACGATATCGGTTTGGATCCCGGATTCCGCGTGGCGGATGAAGGCGAATTAAAATTGATGAAGCAGGACGTGATGAAAGAACTTCTGGAGGGGCAGTTTGCCCGGAAGGAGGAGGCGTTCCTGCATTGTGTGGAATATTTCAGCACGGGAAACAGAGATGACGCCATAGAGGGGCATATTTTAAAGCTTTATCAGTTCGCGGAGAGCAATCCCTGGCCGGAAGAATGGCTGGAGGAACGAAAGGGGGATTACCGGGTTGCGGATACGGAAGAGCTGGAGAAGGCGGAGTTTATCCGTTTCGGCGTGGAACAGGCAGCATTGATGGCGGAGGACTGTCTGCAAAGGATAGAGGAATGCTTAAAGATTTGTGGGCAGCCGGACGGCCCGTATATGTACGGAGAAGTGCTGGAAAGAGAGGCGGAGGCTTTGGGGAAACTGGCCTCAGTCAAAAGTTACAAAGAGGGATATGCTCTTTTCCAGGGAATGAGTTTCGGCAGACTGCCCTCGAAGAAGGATGACACCGTTTCCGGACAGAAACGAGAGTTGGTACAGCAAATACGCAAAGAGATCAAAGAGACGGTGAAGCGGTTATGCGGGAAGTTTTTCCCTCTCCTGCCGGAAACGGCGGTGGAGTATATGAAAGGAAGCGAAGAAGCTGTCGCTGTTTTGATCGATTTGACACTGGCGTTTAAAGAGGCGTTGGACAAAAAGAAAAGAGAAAATAATATCATTGATTTTTCGGATATGGAACATCTGGCCCTTTCTATTCTCGTAAAAAAAGCGGATGGGAAAGAAAAGGAGGGAAAGGCTTATGAACCGAGCCGGACGGCGCTGGATTACAGAGACTATTTTGAGGAGATCTTGATCGATGAATACCAGGACAGCAATCCGGTACAGGAGATGTTGCTGGAAAGCATTTCCGGGGAGGACAATGGAAAGTTCAACCGGTTTATGGTAGGGGATGTGAAACAGAGCATTTATAAATTCCGTCTGGCGAGACCGGAAATCTTCATGGAAAAGTATGAAACGTATGGGAAGGAAGGGACGGAAAGAAGACGGATCGATTTGCACCGGAATTTCCGCAGTCGGGCGGAGGTATTGGACGGCGTCAATTTTATTTTTTCAAGAATCATGGGAAAGAGGCTTGGCGGCGTGGAATATGATAAAGCGGCGGCTCTTTATCCCGGGGCGTCTTATCCGGCGCATATGAATAGGGGAGACATTTCTCCCAACCGGACGGAATTGCTGTTGATTCAAAAAGAAAAGGCGGAGGATAGCGGGGACGATATAGGCGGACAGGAAAATGCGGGAAAACAGGGAGAAGAAGGGGAGAAAAAAATCTCTGACAGGCAGAGGGAAGCTTATGTCGTAGCACGACGTATTAAGGAGCTGATGGAAGGATTTCCGGTAACGGACAAAGAAAGCGGGGAACTTCGGAAAGCTTCCTACCGGGATATCGTGATCCTGCTGCGCACCAATGCGGGCTGGGATGAAGATTTTAAGAGCGTATTAAAGGAAGAAGGGATTCCGTCCCATGTGCTGTCCAGAACGGGATATTTTGCGGCACAGGAGATACGGACTTTATTACAATTATTGCGCATCCTGGACAATCCAGGGCAGGATATTCCATTGTTCGGTGTATTAAAATCCTGCTTTGGGGGTTTTACGGACAGGGAAATCGCATGGATGAAAGGGAAAACGGAAGAGGGGAAAAAGGGTCTGTATACCTGTCTGAAAGAGTGGGGAAGAGAATGCGGCGATGAATGCGGAACTGACGGGGATGAAGCGGCAGAGGGAGAAAAGAAAATAAAGGAAGAAAAAGAGGAAGCGAGGGCGGAAGGAGTAAGTGCGGCAGGGGAAGAGGAAGCGCTGCAGAAAAAGGCCCGGGACTTCCTGCGCTTTTTGGAGGCGTACAGGGATAAAACGGTATATATGCCGATCCATGAACTGTTGCAGGATATCGTAACCGAAACGGGTTATATGCACTATATTGCCGCGCTGCCGGGCGGAGGGCAGAGGCGGGCGAATGTGCAGATGCTTCTGGAGAAGGCGGCAGCTTTTGAACAGACGAGTTATTATGGGCTGTTCCATTTCGTCCGCTATATGGAACAGTTGGAAAAATATGATGTGGATTATGGAGAAGCGAATATTCTGGATGAAAATGCGGATGTGGTGCGCATTATGAGCATTCATAAGAGCAAGGGCCTGGAATTTCCCATTTGTTTTGTCTGTGGTCTGGCAAAGAAATTTAATTTGCAGGATATCAGCGGAAAAATGATTGCGGACATGGATATGGGCATCGGCGTGGACTATGTGGATGTGGAACAGAGAATGCAGGGAAAAACCGTAAGAAAAAATATGATTGGGGAAAAGATGAGGCTGGACAGCCTGGGAGAAGAACTGCGCGTCTTGTATGTGGCCCTTACGAGAGCAAAGGAAAAGCTGATTATGACAGGGATCGTGGACAAGCTGGAGAAGAAACTGCCTGTGCTGGCGCTGGCTTCCGGGGGAAGAAGCATGGAAAAGCTGGCGTATGGCAGACTGGCCGAGGCAGGGAGCTATCTCGATATCCTTCTCCCGGCCCTTGCGGTTCATTCGTCATTCGGGCGGCTTTTGGGAGAATATGGAGAAGAGTATGGTTGGAAATGGGAAGGGAACTTGGGACAATCGGAATGGGATCATGCCGAAATGGAAATAAGAATCATATCCGAAGAGGATCTTCTTGGCGCTGAAATAAGAGATCAGATGATTTCCGAAGGGGCACGGAGAAAACTGGAAAACTCCGATCTATTGACCGATGTGGACAGCGAATGGATGACAGAAGTGTCCGATATTTTTTCCTTGCCCTATCAACATGCTAATTTAGCGGACTTATATACGAAAACAACAGTGTCAGAATTGAAAAAAACGGGGCAAAAGGAAGAAAAGAATTTTTCGGAAAATGATTTTTCATTCCGCTTGTATGAACCGGAGGAAGAACATGTAATACCATATATTCCAAAGTTTATGAAGGCGGAAGAGAGCCTTGGAGGAGCTGGGAGGGGAACAGCGTTTCACAGGGTCATGGAACTATTGGATCTTAGAGAAAATGCGGAGCAGGTGGAGAAACAGATAGAGCAAATGCTGCGGACTGGGAGATTGGCGCCGGAATATGCCAAAGCCGTTTCCGTTCCGGCGATTCGTACCTTTCTTTCTACGGATCTGGCAAAACGTATGAGGACGGCCGGGCAATCGGGAAGGCTGTACAGGGAGCAGCCTTTTGTCCTTGGGCTTCCGGCGGATGAATTGAACGGGAAATTTCCAGCGGATGAACTCGTGCTGATCCAGGGGGTGATAGACGTTTATTTTGAAGAGGGCGGAGAACTCGTGGTGGCGGATTATAAGACAGACCAGGTGAAGAATGGCAGGGAACTGGTGGAAAAATACAGAAAACAGCTGGAATATTATGCCAGGGCGCTGCAACAGCTGACGGGGAAAAAGGTGAAGGAGAAAATCATTTATTCTTTTAGACTTCATGAGGAAATTGTGTTATGATAATCGTGATAAAGAGGAAAAAGGAGCAGAAGGAGTGGAAAAGTCTGGGCTTATTTTAGAGGGAGGAGCCATGCGCAGCATGTTTTCAGCGGGCGTACTGGATTCTTTTCTGGATAATGAAATAGAAGTTCCGAATGTAATTGCGGTGTCGGCAGGAGCCTATGCCGGAATGAATTATGTATCGGGACAGAGGGGCCGGGTATTGGATGCGGTAATCAAGCCGCTGGAAACGGAAAAGTATATGGGCTTTCGGACTTTTTTGAAAAAGGGAACATTTTTTGATATGGATCTCATGTTCGATGAAATACCAAAATGGAGGGTTCCCTTTGACTTTCAGGCTTTTTCGGAATCTGCCAAAAAATTTATTACAAGCACGGTAAATTGCCTGACAGGGGAAGCGGTTTATCATGAAGATTTTCCCGATATGGATCAGTTTTTCCGGGTATGCCGGGCGGCGAATTCCATGCCTTTTATAGCGAAGATAACGGAAATCGGAGGAATGCCCATGCTGGATGGGGGGATGGCAGATGCGATCCCTGTTGTCAGGGCCCTGGAGGAAGGATGGAAAAAAATCGTCGTGGTGATGACGAGAGACAAAAAGTACCGGAAAAAACAAAGGCATGTGTATCTTGCTTTTTTAAAGCTGGTGTATCATAAATATCCCGAATTTGTACATATGGTCGCAGGAAGGGCAAAAAAATATAATGATTCCCTGGATATGCTGGAGCAGCTGGAAAGGGAAGGGAAAGCATTTATTTTGCGGCCGGGGGAAGGGATGAAGCTGGAAAATAATGAGTCGGATGTGGAAAGATTGAAAGAATATTACCGGCATGGATATGAGGTGTCGGAGGAGAAGAAGGAAGAATTGAGGGATTTTTTAAGGGAGCAATAAGTAATGTCTAGCATAAGGGATGTAGCAAAAGAAGCGGGAGTGGGAGTCGGAACCGTATCGAGGGCGTTGAATCATACGGGGTATGTGTCTCCTTCCACCAGAAAGAAAATAGAAAAAGCGGCGCGGAAGCTGGAGTATACCCCAAACGAGCTGGCGCGGAATCTGTACCGCAACCGGAGCGGGATCGTGGGACTGATTGTTCCCGACCTGGATCATCCTTTTTTTGCCTGTCTGACGAGGAACATCGAAATGGAACTGTACCGGCAGGGATATAAGACGATGATCTGTAATGCGGTGGGGATCAGTGACAGAGAGAGGGAATATTTGGATATGCTGGAGCGGAATATGGTGGATGGGATTATTACCGGTTCCCATATTCTGGACGGGGAAGAATACCTGAAACAGAAAAAGCCGATTGTATCCATAGACCGGGATTTTGGTTCCCAGATTCCGATCGTAGGTTCCGACCATAGAATGGGAGGGAAAATGGCCGCGGAATTGATGATCGGCAGCCATTGCAGGAAAGTTCTGCATATTTCAGGTGTGTCTCCCAATATATTTGCCAACGAGAGGCATAGGATGTTTCAGCAGGTTTTGGAAGAGCGGCAAGTGGAAGTCCTGCAATTTGCCATGGATTGGAATACGTTCCATTGGGACGCCCATTACAGGATGGCAGAAGAAATTTTCAGGAAACACCCGGATATTGACGGAGTGTTTAGCGGAGATCTGGGGGCGGCGGCATGCATGAACGTAGCTTTACAGAAAGGGATGCGGATACCGGAAGATATCTGTCTGGTGGGCTTTGATGCAACCAGCATTACCCGGATGGTGTACCCATGCCTTACCGCTATTAGGCAAAATGTAGAATTGTTGGCGGAAATATCCGTCAATACCCTTCTGGATCAGGTGGAACAGAGGAAAAATGTCCCTCACAGACAGATATTGGAAGTGGATATTCAGCGAGGCGGTACTACCAGAGCGGAAAGCGAGGACATAGATTTGTGAAAACCGTATAAAATATACGGATCAAATTTATGGAAAATAAATAAGAAAAGAAATGAGAACCGGATATTGTGCAACTTGCATAATCATATTTCCGGTTTCTTTTTTTTACGGGAAAAAATAACGGAAAAAGCCGTTGACAAATCGTAAAGCATATTATATGATCAGGATATGGAACGGGTTCCACTAAAAATGGAACAGATAAAATGAAAATATGAATAAATTAGTGATAAAATAAATAATTTTATATATGGAACCGGTTTTATAAAAGGAAAGGAGGAAAAGGAAAGAATTGAATACGGAAAGATATATATGTTTGGAAATTTTTGCAAAGGCAAAAGCGGAAGGCGGTAAGATCAGCCTGGTTTCCGGCAAAGGGGAGAAAGTGGAAAAGGAAGCGTCTCCTGTTTTCTATACCTGGATGAAATTTTCTGTGGAGCAGAATACGGAGTATGAGATCGAAAGCGACGCATGCGAAGTAACGCTTTGCTATTTGAGCGGAAGCGAGGATATGTTGGAAACGGGAGTCCGGTATTTGGAAAAAGAGAAAGGGAGCGGGCGCTATCTTCCGGTCAGAGAAGAGGTGCATTACAATTCGCCCATACGGGAAACTTATCATTTTGCTCCGTGGAAAAACTGGATGAATGATCCCAACGGCTTATGCTATTTCAAGGGATATTACCATATGTTTTACCAGTTTAACCCTCATGGGCAGGAATGGTCCAATATGTACTGGGGGCATGCGGCCAGCAAGGATTTGGTACATTGGGTGCATCTGCCCGTCGCCTTAGCTCCGCAGAAAGAGATTATGGAGAAGCCGGGAGAGTTGGTGGGAGGCGCATTTTCCGGCTGTGCGGTGGTCGAAGGCGGAGAAGCGGTATTTTATTTAACCAGACATATTGAGTCCAGGGGAGACAGCGGCAGACAGACAGAAAGCCAGTGGATGATGAAAAGTAAGGATATGATTCATTTTACAGAAGAAAAATGCCTGATTGAAAGGAAACCGGAGGGGGCTTCTTTCGATTTCCGGGATCCCAAGGTGGAAAAAATCGACGGACGCTGGTATATGGTGCTGGCGAGCGCCATCGGCGGAAAGGGTTCTATTCTTCTATACGAATCGAAGGATATGGAGCATTGGACTTACCTTCATCCTCTGCTGACAGAGGGAAGCGAAGGAATCCGCAGCTTCGAATGTCCTGATTTTATGGAACTGGACGGAAAATATGTGGCGATAGGAGCCTGGATGGATCACCGCGATGACTGCGGCAGATTCCAGATGAGCAGATATTACATAGGAAACTGGAAAGAGAAGAAACTGGAAACGGAAAGCAGCGGGTGGTTTGATTTTGGAAGCAACTGCTATGCGATGCAGAGCTTTGCGCATGAGGGAAGAAGAATCTGCATCGGATGGATCTCGGATTTTTACGGGGAACATGTGGAAAGAGAAAACGGGGCTTATGGGAGCATGACGCTGCCAAGACAACTGCATGTCAGGAATCATAAGCTGTATATGACGCCGGTAGAGGAAGTGGCCTTGCTGAAGGGGAAAAAACTTTACCATGGAAAAAAAGAGGATGTTTCCCTGACATCAATCGAAGGCAACGCTTACAGGGCGGAGATTCGTTTTCTGGAAAATACCGGTTTTTCCATTCTTTTAGGAAAAGACGGAGAGAAAGAGATTTCGCTTTGCAACGATGAAGAGGGATTGCGGATTGTGACAAAAGGAGTCAAAAGCGAAGGAATAAATTTCCGGGCGGAAGTGAAGGAAGTGACCGCATTGGAGATTTATATGGACCGCCGGGTGGCGGAGGTCTATGTCAATGAAGGGGAAGCGGCGGGAACAAAATTGTTTTACAATTCTTCCGGCAAAGGGTGCTTTATATTGAAAGCAGAACAACCGGAGAAGATCGGCGAGGTGGAAGTTTCGCTGATGGACGGGATTTGGAACGGGAAAGAAAGTTGAAATGCACGATAAAGCCGTGCGGAAATGGAGAGAAAAATGAAGAAAAAGATAGCTGCGGTATTGCTGTCCGCCATGCTCATTTCCGGTTTATGCATGGGCTGCGGCCAGGTAAAAGAGAGAGTGAACGAAGCGGGGGAATCCGTGATTACGGTATGGAGTCCCAGCGACGAACCGGCGATCGAACAGTGGTGGGAAGAAAAAATTGCGGAATTTAACGAAGCCCATAAGGGTTCCATTCATCTGCAAAGAGAGGCGATTGTGCGGGCGGATTCTTATGCTTATGAGGACAAAGTAAACGCTGCCATTACTTCCAACGATTTACCGGATATTTTATTTGTGGACGGCCCGAATGTTTCCGTTTATGCGGCAAACGAAATTACGCTGCCGCTGGATGATTTCTTTACCCAGGAGGATTGGGATGATTTTCTGGATTCTTCGAAAAATCAAAATACATACGATGGAAAAATTTATGCGGTAGGTGCGACGGAAAGTTCGGTGGCTCTTTACTATAACCGGGATATGATTGAGGAAGCCGGGATACGCATCCCCGAGACAAAGGAAGAGGCATGGACGTGGACGGAATTTTACGATGCGGCCGCCAAACTGACAAGAGACGGGGTAGTGGGAACGAATATTATTATGGATAAGGGCGAAGGGCTTCCCTATGTGCTGGAACAGTTCTGGATTTCCAACGGGACGGATTTTGTCAGCGAGGACGGCAGCAGGGCGGACGGTTATATTAACAGTAAAGAAGGCGTGGAAGCAGCGGAGTTTTTAAACCGTTTTATCCAGGATGGATATGCCAATATCGATCCGATTCAGAAAGAATTCCATAACGAGCGGGCGGCTACCATGCTGGGCGGTTCCTGGGAGGTGGCGACGCTGGAAAATGATTACCCGGATCTGAACTGGGGAGTTACTTATTTTCCGGTGGCGGATGATGGGGGGATACCCACTTCCCCGACCGGAGACTGGGTGGCGTCGGTGACAAAAAACGTTCAGGACATGGATGCGGTAAAGGAAGTGATGAATTTCCTGTTCTCCAAAGAAAACGTCACTACCTATGCGAAGGCGATTTCCAAGCCGCCCACAAGGATTTCCAGCTACGATGTGTTGACGGAATACAATGAATATCCCCGTTCCATTTTTAAGGAACAACTGATGGAAACCGGGCATCCAAGGCCGAGGACGCCTTCCTACAGCGTATTGTCGGCAGGGTTTTCGGAAGCCATGCTCAATATCTTTACGGGCGTGGATGCGCAGACGGCGCTGAACGAAGCGGCTGCCGCGACGGATAAAGATTATAACAAATATTACAGCGGGGAATAGGGAAGGGAGGAGTTTGAACGATGCAGAAAGCGATTAATAAAAAGAGTGAGAGAACGGCGGCGTATCTTTTCGTGGTTCCGGCGGTGGTATTGCTGGCAGCTTTCCTGATATATCCGGCATTACAGACGATACGGTATGCATTTACGGACTATAATATCATGCGCCCGGACAGGATCAAGTTCAGCGGGATCAACAATTTCATCGAACTTTTCCAGGATAAAAATTTCTGGATCGCAGTAGAAAATACGCTGCATTTTACGGTGCTGGTGGTGCCTTTCCAGACGGCGCTGGCATTGGCTCTGGCGTTGCTGATTTCTTCCAGAAGAAGAGGGGTGTCCATTTTCCGGGCAGCATATTTCAGCCCCCAAGTGACTTCGATGGTAGTGGTGGCGATCCTTTGGACGGTGTTATATAATTCCAACCCTGACAGCGGGCTTTTAAATGCGCTGCTGGTAAAGTTGGGAATGGAGCCTTGCGGATTTCTCAATGATCCTAAAACTTCGATGAACTCTATTATTTTCATGTCTGCGTGGCAGGGGGCGGGATACCAGATGATGATCTTTCTCGCAGGCTTGCAGGGGATTCCTAAGGAGCAGTATGAGGCGGCTTCCATCGACGGCGCGGGAAAGGTAAAAAGCTTTTTCTATGTCACCTTGCCCGGATTGAAGAACGTGATCCAATACGTCATTATGATTACGGTCATCCAGGCGATGAAACTGTTTACACAGCCCTATGTCATGACGAAGGGCGGACCGCAGAATTCCACAAGAACTCTTGTTTATTATGTGTATGAGCAGGGCTTCCAGAAAAGGAACTTCGGATATGCCTGTGCGGTGGCGGCAGTATTTTTTGTGATCGTTATATCCCTGTCTTTGGGGATGAAAAAAATAATAAAAGCGGATTAGGAGGAGTGGAGATTATGACGCAAAAACAACGGGCAAGACTCGGCAGCCTTGCATTTTACCTCGGCAATACCCTTGTCGCACTGATATTTGTATCCCCTTTGATCTGGATGGTTTCTTCTTCCCTGAAACCGGAGTCCGGGATATTTAAGGGATTAAACTCACTTTCCACTTTTATTCCCCAGGGGGCGTCCCTGAACAATTATCAGGAGGTTTTCCAGAGGATCAATATGTGGAAATTTATCGGTAACAGTCTGTTTTATGTACTGGTTATTATCGTACTGGATTTGTTCATCAATTCGATTTGCGGCTATGCGCTGGCCAAATTCGAATTTAAGGGAAAAAATGCGTTGCTGACATTGGTAATCAGTTTGATGGTATTTCCGGCGGAGGCGATTATGCTGCCGATGTACAGGGAAATGGCGGATCTGGGATGGATCAATACGTGGGCTTCCCTCATCGTGCCTTTCGTGGCAAAGTGCTTTAGCATCTACATGTTCCGCCAGTTCTTTATGGATGTGCCGAATGATCTGCTGGAGGCTGCCAGTATAGACGGATGCGGGCCGGTCAAAACGTTTTTTACGGTAGTCCTGCCTATATCGGGAACGGTATACGCCACTATTTTTATATTGGATTTTGTGGCCCATTGGAATGACTTTATGTGGCCCCTGCTGGTAGTCACGGGTGAGGAAAAGAGGACGATACAGCTTGCCATCCAGACGTTTTTCGGTTCCAAACCGATCAATTACGGGCCGATTATGGCATCGCTGACGATTTCGGCGATTCCGATGCTGATTATGTTTCTTTTTTTGCAGAAATATTATGTGGAAGGAATCGCGTCTACTGGAATCAAGGGGTAGAGGGCGGATATGAAAAAGATGGGAAGAAAACAATAATTTTTCCCATCTTTTTTATTTTTTGAAATACTTTTTTAAAACAAGAAAATTATTTCGATTATCATGCGGAAAGTAAAGCGATGTTATCTTCTTTGTTTCGCTCGCTCCATCGAATGACTTTTGCTTCATAATTTAAAAATGCATCCTCAACACCTTTAGCTATACTATTTTGGTCATTCAGAATAACAATAAGCTGACTTTCATTTTTTCTTGCGGGCTTTGTGTCGTTCCATGCAAAAAGTATATTTCCCATACTAGATTTATTTGGATTGTTAACTGCTTGACATAATCTTTCAGGCTTTGTTTTAGTTCTTTGTAACAAAAAATCATAATTATGAGCAAAACCAGAAATCCCTGTAAACTGCACATTATCAGAATAATAAATCTCTCTTTCCACAAAAAAATCCTGTATATCATCTAAAAAGAAAGAAGATACTTTTGACTTAGAAACAGAGAACATATCATCTATTCTTAACATGGCCTGAATAAATAAATGTTTTTTTTGTGCAAATCCATTTATAGGTACTTTTGCAACTAATTCATCTCCTTTAAGTTTTACGCCATATTGGTATAATATTCGTTCAAGATAAATTTTGCGATTAGGTGTCAGATGAAAACCATACATTTTTAAACCATGTATGGTAGCACTATCGTCTGTAAAAAAAATATCATTACCATCTTGTTTTACATATATTTGCAAATAATCATTGGCATTATCAAGATACGGTGTAGTAATCTCGTAATATTCTCCAATTTTATCAAAAGTAATTTCACTTCTTAACCAAGATGAATAATCATTAATGAGTTTTTGGATATTCAAGATGATACCCCCCTTAAATTATATTAATTCCATTTGAAAATTGACAGTTGGAGATTCGATCACATTGAATTTTTTTAAAAATAGAATTGTATTTTTGACAAATTCCGCACTATCAATATTTTCAGCAGGAAACGCCCAAAGTCTCCCATATTCTTCACTATATATGTGCCAATGGCTTCCCGTAATTTTTTCACCATCAGGATTAGGGTGAACATTAGACGGATTAATATGTAATTCTAATAACAATATGCTGTTTCTTACAATACGAGCACTTATGTTATATTTTAAGCAATTAATTTTACCTCTAAAAATATTAATTGCAAAAATATCTTGTTTACTATCTCCTACAACATCAAACTCTACACTTTCTCCTTTTGTCGGAAAGTTAATTTAAGATATTAATGCACGTTTTAACATTTTTAACAATCTATCAGCTTCAACCTGAGTAATTTTAGTAGAAGCCATTTTATCACCTCCTAATAAGTTTCTCTAAATTATACTATAAAATTTTTTTAATGTCATGCAATAGAAGCCGATTTTTGAAGGTTGTTATATAAAACCTTTGCTCCGTCATGTTGTATATTAGAAGGGGAAAATTCGTGAAAAACATTAAAGAATAAACAAAGACTTAAAAAACTGGGAAACGGTATAGCCTACAAGCTACGCCGTTCCCGAAAACAATTTTGATTACCTAAGCATACCGTCCCATCCATTGTCTGTAAATGGATGCGTTGTCCGGCATTTATCCGCGCTCTTTCCATTGTATGTTTTTTTCATTCATCCAAACGACTTGGTTCCGGCCAAGATCTTTGGCATTGTATAGCATTTGATCCGCGATTTTCACATAATCCTCATATCTGTCGCCTATTTGCGGGAACAAGGTGATGCCGCCCATGCTGACTGTGACCCATGGAGAGCCGGATTCCTTGCCGCTGTGTTCAATATGTAAATCTTCTATTGCCTGGCGGATATTTTTGAAGTGGGTAAAAACTTCTTCCGATTTTCCGCCTAAAACGATGGCAATAAATTCTTCTCCTCCATAACGGGCAAATAGGTCTGTACTCCGCCTCAGGCTGGAACTTGCAGTCTGGGCTACGGCTTCGATTACCCGGTCGCCGGCAGGATGGCCGTAGGTGTCGTTATATACTTTAAACTTGTCGATATCGAACATACAGACGGAAAATGGAGCTTTTAAGCGGATCGCCTCCTGCCATTTCAGAACGCTCTGCTGGTCGTAATATCTTCGGTTAGCTACTTTGGTCATTTCATCCACCATAGCCTGTTGCTCGATTCGGGAGCGGTACCGGTATAATTTGATATGGGTATTCACCCGTGCCCGGACAATCGGCGGATGGAAGGGTTTGACAATATAATCCACAGCGCCGAGGATGAGTCCTTGTTCCTCGCTGTTCGCATCGGAAAGGCTGGTAATTAGGATGACGGGAATATGTTCCGTGACCAGTTCTTCCTGCAATTTTTTTAATAATACAAAGCCGTCCATCTCCGGCATGACGACATCCAGAAGGATCAGGGAATACTTCCCGGTTTTGGCATATTGAAGTCCGTCGTTCGCCGTATGGGCGAGGGAGATTTTATAACTGTCCTCCAGGATGCTCTTTAAATAGTGGGCATGTACAATGCTGTCATCGATAATCAATATTTTTTCCATGGGTAAACTCCTTGTTTCACATTTTTATATAAGAATAAATGTAAAAATATGTATATTGACTTAATTAGAAGTATATCATATCGTATTTCTTTGTCAACAAGGCGCGTGGGGAACTATGGAAATTGGTTTTTATGGGGCGGGGTGGGCAAGAAGAAGGGCGGCGGGGGACGGTGGGAACGGGGCAGGTGAAAAATGGTTTTCCGTGCCAGCTCCGGGAAATGGATTTTCTAAATATTCCGGCTAAGTAATAGTGGTCGGACGCAACCGCGCCGCGATTCGCCATCCGGGCTCATTGCGGGCTTTTGGGGACATCCATGTCCCCAAATTGCTGTTTGTAGAACGGAATATTAAGAAAATCTCATTTCCCTGAGCAAAGCAGCGGAAAAACCATTTTTCACCTGCCCCGTTCCCACCGTCC
>ERZ808035.289-NODE-289-length-53522-cov-13.639761_pt1 | contig 53522 bp, 35 predicted proteins | sample MGYA00380189_ERZ808035 | MGnify/ENA primary metagenome ERZ808035 (study PRJEB31490, sample SAMN06133407) | mouse gut metagenome | isolation source: M5_1 | host: mice | place: China: Chengdu | collected 2015-05 ... | reverse complement strand
TATTATGCTTCTTTGCAGGAGGCAGCATAGGTCGAACATTCTTGAGAAAAAAGTGTAAACCAATATTGACAATATCATCGTCAGCGAATTGCTGAAACTTATTATTTACTTTACCGGCAGAGTATTCTGTTCTTGCTTCATCCATAACAGTTTTCATGTTATCGGTAACTATTTCCTTCGGAACGCCACCAAATGTTTCAAATGCATTATCAAGAAATGAGAAGAGTATATCCTGCGTTTTGGAAAGAGAGACTCTGTATACCCTGAATCTTGAATATGAAAGCAATAGAACGAAAACATTTACATCTATAGTTTCTCCCGAAGAAAGAATAAATGGAATGGATTCTTTCCAATCTAACTGGGCCTGTTTACCCATAGGTGTTTCATATCGAATGGTGACCTTATCATTGTTGAAAGGCCTGCTTTTTTTGAAATAGGAATCGAATTCAGGATATTTTCTGAGGTAATGACAAAAGTTGCAATAAACACCTGTGAAACCATAGTTATCTACAAGATACTGCCATAAAACTTTTCTGTAGTAAAACACCTGTTGATTTCTGTCTGATAACAATTCCGCGATTATATTATAATACGGTGTAATGCAGTCATTATAATTCCTTGTTTCTGGTTTCGAATATCCGGTTATATATTTATCAACTGTACGTCTGTCAACTTCCAATTCTCTTGCTATTTGGCTTTTGTTAATCTTCAATATTCCATCCTCCAAAAATGGTTTTAATTTATACAGGTCATTGACACTTTCTATTTTTATGTTTGTTATGATTTGATTCTTTAGTATCATTATGAGTTCCTCCTTGTAACTCATACATCATAACATTTGTACATTCTTATTTAATATTTATTGTACATATTTAAGTATAACTTTATACATCGTAGACGGAGATATCAAAAATCCAGGTAACCTAAAGGAACGTAAAGGAACCTAGGCGTACCTTGTCAGGTGTGCTAAGATATAATTGTAAAAATATAGATGAAAGAGCTCCAGGAGTAGGAATGCCTGAGCAATCGTAAACGAGTAGAAATACTCGTTTTTTTGTTGCCCAGTGTACAGCAAAATGCCCGATGGAGGTTTTTGGGTCACAGGAAAGAAGGTGATTCTGATGTGGAATACGAGTTAAATAAGGAGTGGTTATTCAAAATTCGGTATCTGACAAAAATTCAAAAAAGATGAGGAAGGAGTGGGTCAAATACAAAAATGAAAATTGTTTTTCTAGAAAACTGTGCTACAATAAGAAGAAAAGGGAAGTGAGATTATGAGGAAACTTAAGGAATGGAAAGATATCATATCCAGCAAAATCAGGGAGCACAAAAAGCAGTCCATTACCATAATGCTGGCGCTTCTGATTGTTATTGCAGGTGTAGGAACCGGTATGTACTACGCATATCTTCCGGATCAGGCGTCTGCTTTACCTAAGGAGACAGAAACTACCAAAGGGAAGGAAGAAACGAAGGATACCAAAGTACCGGAAGAAAAGAAGGATACTGCAAAGCCGGCTCAGACGGAAGGAACACAAAAACCAGAAGAGCAGAAAGGGGAAGAAGAGAAGAAGGAGACGGTTACAGAAACAGAACAAACGCAAAAGACACCTTCTTCCACAAACGTAAAAACACCGACCCAACAGAAGCCGTCTTCCCAGCCAAAGAAACAAGAGACTTCCAAACAGCCGTCAAAGGACACTTCCAAACAACCATCAAAAGATACGCCGAAGCAGCCGTCAAAGGATACACCAAAGCAGGATCCGCCGAAGCAGCCGGAAAAGCCGGCACATACACATAGCTGGACGGCACAGACAAAAGTGGTACATCATCCGGCAACCGGTCATAACGAGCAGGTCGTGGTAAAGGAAGCATGGACGGAAACGATTCCAATTTATGAAACAGTGGCAATTGATGTTTGCAATGTGTGTAAAAAAGAAATTTTAGGAGAAGAACCTTGGGAGCATGGGAAAAAACATGCTTTGGCTGGTGAAGGAGCGGGACATCATACAGAGTATGTACAACGACAGACGGGAACCGATACCATTCATCATCCGGCAGAGTATACCACCCAGTGGATACAGGACAGTGCAGCCTGGGATGAAACGGTGACCACCGGTTATAAATGCAGCTGCGGAGCAAGTAAATAGAAAAATCAAATAGGGACGTAAAAGTAGAGTATCGATGGGATGCTCTATTTTTTATACCATTTTAAGTGAGGAGGAAAGTGTTTGAAGCAATTAAAAAAAGTCTTATCGCTGCTTTTGATCTGTGCCATATTTGGGGCAACGATTCCAGTGCAGGCGCAGTCGGAAGAAAGGAAACAGACAGCAGAAATTGAGACTATAGAGCAACAAGAAGAAAGCAGCGAAGAACAGTTCGAAGAAGCGGAAGAAACCGTTGAAAAGGAAGAAGAACAATTGGCAGAAGAGGAAGTAAAACAACCGGAAGAAGACGGTAAAAGCAATCTGGGGAGAACGGACCTGGACGATTCTAAGGAGCCATCCAAAGAGCAAAAAGAAATCGTTGAGGAGGAAGAAATCCAAACGGAAAGAAATGCAGAAGAGATTCTAAGAGAGAATGCGCAGGCAAAAGCAATGCTGCAGGAAATCGGAGTCGGTTTTGCAGAAGGATATGACGGTCAGGAGGGGATAAAAGCCAAGTCGTCAAGGGAAACGATTTATACAAAAGTGCTGGAAAAAGCCATTGGTGCGATTGATGTCATTGACTATAACGATCCGAAATGGCCGATATTACAACATTGGAATGAAGGGATGTTAGGATCCGGCAGCGGAGAGCAACTATATTGTGCCAATCCAAATATCAACTTTAAAGCCGGATATAAGACTGCCGTGGATGCGGGCAAACTTTATAACCGGACGACGATTCAGACCATTGCGGCGATGTTCTATTATTACGATCATTACATGTGCAGCGGGATTAACAGCCGTTATGACTATTTACTGAAGCAGTGTGCCGTATGGTGGGTTTTGAACGAAGTACATGGCTGGTATGGAACCGGGATAGAAATTGAAACCGGAAATAATATCACTTGTGGGCAAGGACATTGGATCGCGACCCATAAATCCGAATATCGTCTACAAGGCATTACCTGGGCCAAAAACAATTATCAATACTTCGCGGATGCCTATGGAGTGCTTTATCAGGGAGAAGGTCAGCCGCTTAGCAAATGGGGCGGGACTTACAACCCATCCGGACAAGCAGTTTTGAAAAAGAAATCTGCGAATCCGGAATTGACGAATGGAAACAGTTGTTATTCTTTGGCCGGAGCAGAGTTTGGCGTATATAACAGTACATCTCTTTCCGGAGCATCTCGGGTAGGGACGTTTACAACAGATGCCAATGGGAATTCCAATACATTGACATTGAGTCCAGGAACCTATTATGTGAAAGAGATAAAGGCACCGAAAGGCTTTGCAATAGATCCAGCTACAAAGACGATTACAGTGACATCCGGGAAGACCACAACGGTCGAGTTTGCAGATCTTCCACAAATGGACCCGGTTGGAATCTTACTCGGTAAGGTGGATGCAGAAACCAATGCGAACAAACCGCAGGGAAGTGCCACCTTACAAGGGGCAGAGTTTACTGTGAAATATTATGCAGGACTGTGGGAACAAGAGGTCGATCCAGAAACTATAGGAGAGTCTCCAAAACGGACATGGGTATTCCAGACGGATGAAGATGGATTTTGTTATTATTCAGACAAATTTAAAATATCAGGTGACAAATTATATGTTGCATCTACGGGAGCACCATCATTGCCAGTTGGAACCATTACAATTGCAGAAACAAAGGCGCCAGAGGGATACTTACTTAACCCCGAAATCTTTGTGAGGCAAATTACTACCGAAGGAAATGCGGAATGGGTAAATACCTACAACCAACCTGTTATCCCAGAAAACATACTCAAGCTGGACCTAGTAAAGAAGCAGGCGGGAACAGATATTGCAATTCCGGGTGCTGAGTTTGAACATACAAAACCGGATGGAACAAAGGAGACATTGGAAACCGATGCAGATGGCAAACTGTCATTCAAGGGGCTGCAGTATGGTCACCATGTGATTTCCGAAATCTCCGTTATGGATGGATATCTGCTGAATGGAAATGTGATTGAGTTGGAGGTTTCAGAAGAAAATGAGATTACATTGACATCCGAGATTGACCCGGATTTGGGAAAGGTTGATTTTGATGTAACACCGGAGGGAAATATTTCTTTGAGGGTAGAAGATAAGCTTTCCCCATTTCAGCTTTACATACACAAAGAAAATAATAAGGACAAGCTTCTTTCCGATGCCGAATTTACTTTGTATCGCGATCAGGAATGCACTCAGGAAGTCGGAAAAGGGACAACCAATGAGGAAGGATTTTTGAGTTTCGAAGGATTGGAAGTAGGTCAGACTTATTATTTGCGAGAGACGAAAGCGCCGGCAGGATATCGACTGCCGCTGGATGCAGAAGGGAATCCGGTTACCTATGAAATCTATACCGAAAGTACTCCGGTAAAAGAGGAATTTATCTTTTATGTAAATGGAAAAGCATATACAGGTACTTCCAATCTGGATGGAATGTTTAGCGTAGCCGGAACAAAAGCAGACCGGGAGGCCCATATGACCATCATCAATACCATTGGAATGAAATTGCCGGACACAGGCTCTGCAATGACATTCTTCATGCTATTGGGCGCCATGCTGACCGGTTTGGCAATGATCATGAACAGGCTCATGAATCGAAAAAAAGAAGTTTAAAGTTGTTTGGAAAATTAGATTTATTTAGAAAAGTGAGGAAATAAAATATGAAAAACAAGGGAATCAAAAGTTTATATGCATTTGCACTTGCCGTATCCGTAGCAACCACAGGTATCGCAGGAACTATGGGAGCCATCCGTGTATCAGCTGCAGAAACACAGGTTCGTTCTAATTTGACGACACCGGAAGGAAGTGCAGATTTTGGAAGAGGAGATGCCAGTATTACGATCCAAGGAAAGGAAGGGCAGATTCTAGTAGGAAAGAATTTCCATATCTATAAGCTGTTTGCTGCAGAAAATGCAGTTGGCGGGGAATCCATCAATTATACCTTCCATCCGGCGTATGAGACTTCATTAAAGACGGTTGTCGGAAAGAAACTTGGGAAAGCGCCGGAATCGGTAACCGAGTACGAAGTGATCGATTATATGCAGTCCTTAAACCGCAATCAAGTGGAAGGGGCGCAGGCTGATCAGAAATTAGAAGGCTCTTACAGTGCATACCGCTACTTTGTAGAAGAACTAAGAGATCAGCTTGTGGCAGATGATACAGCGGCAGATGTGGTAAGGGTATCTGCAGTAAGGGCAGATAATTCAGTTGCAATCGAAGGTCTGGAATACGGCTACTATATTGTGGATGAAGTGACGGAAGTAGGAGAAACACATTCCGCGGCCTCGATGTGTATCGTAAACACTGCAAATCCAAAAGCGGATGTCAATATCAAATCAGACTATCCAAATGTCATCAAAAAGATTCAGGAAGATGATGATCAGGATAAGGTTGGAAATGATGGATGGAATGACATTGCCGATTATGAGATCGGACAGACCGTGCCATACAAATATGAGTCCAATATCCCAAATATGAATGGGTATGATACCTACTACTATGCATGGCATGACAGGATGGATGAGGCGTTAACGTTCCATAAAGAGTCTGTGGATATCAAAATTTATGAATCCGATGAGCAGTCAAAGAGCTATACATTGAAAAAAGCAGAATTTAATGTGATTACAAACCCGGGAAATGGAGAGACGTTCCAAGTGGAGATTCCGGATATCAAGGCGATTGTCGACCGGGAGTTTGACCGTAAAAATGACCTTGATGAAAACATTTACGGACAGAAAGTAGTCCTTACTTACAATGCCACACTCAATGATAAAGCCGCGGCAGACACAGGACGTCCGGGATTCGAAAATGATGTGTGTCTTGAGTTTTCCAACAACCCAGACCATGATGGTGATGGAAGCACCGGATACACTCCGTGGGATACGGTTGTATGTTTTACATATAAGATCAATGTACTAAAGACGAATCACCATGACTTGGAATTGGAAGGAGCGAAATTCCGTCTGTATTCGGATAAAGAATTGAAGAACGAAGTTTATGTAAAGAAAACAGAAGAGGGATATAACGTGATCAATCGTGACAGCCTTGGAGGAAACGATCACACAGGCGGAAATGTGCCTGCAGAGGCGGTCGAGATGGTATCAAGTGCAGAGGGTACATTTGTGATCTATGGATTGGACAGCGGCACCTACTATCTGAAAGAAACAAAGGCGCCTGCCGGATACCGAAAACTTCTTGACCCAATCGTATTACATTTAAAAGCCACATTCACAGACAGTCGAAATAATTACATCAAAGGGGATGGAGCTGCCGACAGGACATTGCAGAAGCTGGAAGCAGATGCGCATATCAAAACATTCTTAGAAGGCGCATACAAAGAGTCCGAGGTAGAATTGATCGCAGATGCAAATGATGGCGCTGCAAACATTACGGTCATCAATACGGTTGGGAAAAAATTACCGATAACCGGTTCCGCGATGATGCTCCTTATGCTTGGGGCAGGAACAGTATTAGTCGGTTATTCCTTGTTTCGAAGCAGAAAAGAAAAAACAGATACAGATGAAGTGAGATAATATGAAGCGAAAAAAGATTTTAACAGGGATGCTGTTTGCTGCGGGATTGTTCCTGTGTGCCTATCCACTGGTAAGCAGTATCATAGAGCGGCGGCATCAGGAAGAAGCTGTTGCTACATACCAAACCGAAGTGGAATCAACCGATACAGCCGAAGTAAAACAGGTTTTGGAACAGGCGCAACGATATAACGAAATGCTGTGGCAGACCAAGGGACTCATTATCAATGAGATTCAAAATGAGGTTTTGAGTGACCAAAATTATCAGGAGCAGCTAAAACTGGCCGAACATGGCATTATGGGAGCAATCAGTATTCCGAAAATCAATGTGGTTCTGCCTGTGTACCATGGAACAGAAGAAGAGACATTGAAAAATGGTGTGGGACATATGCAGGAGAGCAGCCTTCCGATCGGCGGAGAAAATACACATTGTCTCCTGACCGGACACAGAGGGCTTCCCAATTCCAAGCTGTTTACGAGATTGGATGAACTGGAGCCAGGAGATCTGTTCTTTCTCGAAACCTGCAATGAAAAGCTGGCATACAGGGTAAACCAGATTGAAATCATTGATCCGGAAGACGTGGAAGGTCTTGGGATTCATGCAGGAAAAGATTTGGTATCTTTGATCACCTGCACGCCATATGGGTTGAATACACACAGGCTGGTCGTCACAGGAGAGAGGATTCCGTATACCGAAGAGGCAGAGCAGGAAACCAAGGCGGAAATGCTCTCCTTTCGGGAATTGTTGTTCGCATCACTTCCGTTTCTGTTTCTTTCTGCCGGAGTGATGCATTTGATAAAAAAGAAAAAGGGGGAAAAGTCAAGATGAAGAAATTAAAAATGAGATGGATGCTTCCGGTGATCGCAATGCTAATTTGTTCGATGTCAGTATGTGCTGCGAACAGGAATATCGCATTGTCAGGCAATCCACAGGAAGTCGATCACCAGGAAAAAGGAAGCATTGAAATCGAATTAACCGATGGCAGTGCGGGTACCTCGAAGGAAGGAGTTGTATTTCAATATGATAAGGTTGCAGAGGTTATCGATGGGCAATATAAGCTGTGCTCTGAATACGCAAAAAGTGGAATTGACTTAAATGTAATTGAGCATGCGGAAGAGTTGGATAAGGCAGCAAAGACATTTTGCAGGTATCGGCTTGCAGATGGTACCTGCAGGACAGATGCAGATGGAAAAGCTGTGGTCGAAGACTTAGAAGTAGGAGTGTATTTGTTATATGCAACGGAAACGAAGCAATATGAGGAGATCACGCCAGTACTAATTGCGATCCCGACTTGGGGAGAAGTACAAGGAGATATGCTATATGACGTAAAAGTGATTCCAAAGCATGCACCAAGGATTCCGGAAAGGGAGATTGTAAAGACCGGTGATTCTGCAATTCCATACCGACTGACAGGGCTGGTAATCATATCTGTATCCGTGGTATTGGCCGTATGTTATAAAAAGAAACAATACAATGAAAAATAGAGAGGATACCGAAACTCGTGAAGGGTTTCGGTATTTTTGCTTTTAAAAGATAAAGAAATCGTGTACAATAACTACAGAACAAAATTACCAGACATGGAGATATGTAATATGAGTGAAAAGATTGTATTGATAGATGGACACAGTATTTTGAACCGCGCTTTTTTTGGTATTCCGGATCTTACGAATGCAGAAGGTTTGCATACAAATGCAATTTACGGATTTTTGAATATTATGTTCAAGATATTAGAGGATGAGAAGCCGGATTATCTGACGGTAGCGTTTGATGTGCACGCGCCGACGTTTCGGCATGAGATGTTCGCGGAATATAAAGGAACGAGAAAACCGATGGCAGAAGAGCTTAGGCAGCAAGTACCGGTGATGAAGGAAGTTCTGAAGGCGATGGGCGTAGATGTAATTGAAAAGGCAGGATTAGAAGCAGATGACCTGCTTGGTACGCTGTCGAGACGGTGTGAAGAGCAAGGCGTTTTGGTGTCGGTGATTTCCGGAGACAGAGATTTGCTGCAGCTTGCGACTGAGAAGGTAAAGATCCGTATTCCAAAGACAAAACAGGGACGTACAGAGGTAGAGGATTATTTTGCTTCGGATGTAAAAGAGCGATACCAGGTGACGCCGAAAGAATTTATTGATCTGAAGGCATTGATGGGCGATACATCCGATAATATTCCGGGGGTACCGAGCATCGGAGAGAAGACGGCGACAAAGATCATCGCGGAATATGGTTCCGTGGAAAATGCGTATGCGCATGTGGATGAATTAAAGCCTCCAAGAGCGAGCAAGGCGCTGCAGGAGCATTATGATTTGGCACAGCTTAGCAAAACGTTGGCAACGATTGAGGTTCATGCAGATTTCGCATATGACATGGAGAGCGCAAGACTTGGTAATTTGTATACGGATGAGGCTTACGAGTGGTTCCAGAGACTGCAGTTTAAAAATTTCCTTAGCCGTTTTGATGTGATGGCAAAGGAAAGTGACGCGGCACAGTATTTTGTGGAAGTGAAAGAGTTTGCAGAAGCGGAGCGGATATTTGAAAAAGCAAAAGAGAGTAACTGTATTGGCGTTATTTTTAAGAAAGATATGGAAAATGTATTGCCGTTATTTGCGAATGACGCCGACTATAGTGTAGTGGGAATCGCGTTTGACAAGCAGGAGATCTATAACATTTCTATTGGCGGAATGATTACGACAGAATATGTGGCAGGGAAGCTAAGAGAGTGTGCAAAAGAAGGGGTGTGCCTGGCTGTGTATGATTTAAAGGAGATGCTTCCATATCTTGGGATTTCCGAGAAAGAACCTTGCTTTGACGCAATGATCGCAGCATATCTTTTGAATCCTTTGAAAAATGGATACGAACTTGGTGATATAGCACATGAATATTTGAATCTGACTATTGACGAAAAATTGGATATTAGAAAGAAAGCATGTTATGAGGCTTATGCACTGTATGAATGCCAAACGTTAATGAGGGAGCGGTTAAGCGAGAACAAGATGGCGGAGCTCTTTGAAAAGATAGAGATGCCGCTTGTGTTCATGCTTTATGATATGGAACAGGCGGGTGTAAGAGTAGAGGCCGAGGCGCTTAAAATATATGGAGAGCAGCTTGGCGGGAAAATTGTGGAGCTGGAAAAGGAGATTTACCAGGCAGCCGGAAAAGAGTTTAATATTAATTCGCCGAAACAGCTTGGCGTGATTTTGTTTGAAGAATTGAAGCTGCCGCATGGAAAGAAGACAAAGAGCGGATATTCTACGGCGGCAGATATTTTGGAAAAATTAGCGCCGGATTATCCGATTGTCAATCAGATATTAGAATACCGTCAGCTTACAAAATTAAAATCGACTTATGCAGATGGCCTTGCGAATTTCATAGACCTGGATGGAAGAATTCACGGAAAGTTTAATCAGACAGTGACAGCGACTGGGCGTATCAGCAGCACAGAACCGAATCTGCAGAATATTCCGGTACGTATGGAACTTGGAAGATTGATTCGAAAAGTATTTATCCCGGCAGAGGATTATGTGTTTTTGGATGCGGACTATTCTCAGATCGAGCTTCGTATACTGGCGCATTGCGCTCAAGATGAAGCGCTGATCGAGGCATATCGGGAAGCGGAAGATATTCATAGGATTACGGCGTCTCAGGTGTTCCACACGCCATTTGATGAAGTGACAGATTTACAGAGAAGAAATGCCAAGGCAGTAAACTTTGGAATCGTGTATGGGATCAGTTCTTTTGGGCTTAGTCAGGATTTAAGTATTACGAGAAAAGAAGCGCAGCAGTATATCAAGAGGTATTTTGAAACCTATCCGGGCATTAAAAAATTCCTGGATGATACGGTTGCTTTTGCAAAACAAGAAGGATATGTAGTAACGCTTTTTGGCAGGAGAAGACCGGTACCAGAACTTTCATCAAGTAATTTTATGCAAAGAAGTTTTGGAGAACGTGTGGCGATGAATGCACCGATTCAAGGGACGGCGGCAGATATTATGAAGATTGCGATGATTGGTGTGAATCGCGCGTTAAAAGAGAAGAATCTGAAATCAAGGATTGTCATCCAGGTGCATGATGAGTTGCTTGTAGAGACGCATAAAGATGAGATTGAAATCGTAAAAGCTATTTTGGAGGAAGAAATGAGCAGCGCGGCAAAATTAGATGTACCGTTGGAAATAGATATGAATGAAGGTGCAAACTGGTACGAGTCTAAATAGCCAGGCTGGCAGATAAGGAAAACGAAATGAAAATTATAGGGATTACAGGGGGAATTGGTTCCGGAAAAAGCAAGGTGCTTAGTTATCTGGAGGAAACGTATAAAGCGCCGGCTTATGAGGCAGATAAGGTGGCTCATAAGCTGCAGGAACCAGGACAGACCTGTTACAAAAAGATTGTGGCGAGTTTTGGAGAAGAAGTTTTAAAAGAAGGGGGGGATGTTGACAGGAAGAAGCTTGGCGAGATTGTATTTGCAGATGCAAAGAGAAGAAGCGTTTTGAATGAGATCGTACATCCGGCTGTAAAATGCTATATTCGGGAGCGGATTGCGGAAGAAAAAGAGAAAGGGAGTCCGATTTTTTTTGTTGAGGCAGCGCTTTTGATTGAGGATCATTATGATGAAATCTGTGACGAGCTTTGGTATATTTATGCAAAGGAAGACGTAAGAAAAGAAAGACTGCGTACATCCAGAGGATATAGTGAAGAAAAAATAGATCAGATTTTTACATCACAAAAAAGTGTAGATGAATTTCGCGAAAAATGCGATAGAGAATTTGACAACAGCGGTTTTTTTAAAGACACTTGCATCTTGCTAAGAAAAGCTGTAGAATCTATATGTTGAGGTTTTGGATAGCACAAAACCATATAACTAGCGATAATGGAAGAAGTTAGGAGTATTACGATGAGATTGTGCAGCATAGCAAGCGGAAGCAGCGGAAATTGCATTTATATAGGGAGTGACACGACACATATTTTGATCGATACTGGAATCAGTAAGAAAAAAATCGAGGAAGGATTGGATGTGCTGGGGGTAAAAGGAGAAGAACTCAAAGGGATATTCATTACCCATGAGCATAGTGATCATATCCAAGGCTTGGGAGTGTTTTCCAGAAAATATAAAGTGCCGATTTATGCGACGCCGGGAACATTGAAAGGAATAAAAGCGTGCAAATCACTTGGGAAAATCGAAGAAGGCTTATATCATGAGGTGCATACAGACGAGCCCTTGACAGTAGGAGATTTAAAGGTATGTCCATTTGTGATTTCTCATGATGCGAATGAACCAAGTGGTTACCGGGTAGAACATGAAGGCAAAGCAGTTGCAGTTGCAACAGATCTTGGGAAATATGATGAATATATTGTAGAGAACCTAAAGAACTTAGACGGCGTTTTATTGGAAGCGAATCATGATGTACACATGCTTGAGGTGGGACCGTATCCGTATCCGTTAAAGCGAAGAGTACTTGGAGACAGAGGGCATTTGTCAAATGAATTGTCGGGAAGGCTGCTCTGCGATATATTACATAAAAATTTGAAATTTGTTATGCTTGGACATTTGAGTAAGGAAAATAATTATGCAGACCTTGCATATGAGACAGTGAAGCTGGAAGTCTCGCTTGGTGATAACCCGTTTCAGGGAGAAGATTTGAATCTTACTGTAGCAGTGCGAGATTGTATATCGGATATCATGATAGTTTAGAAAAGAAAAGGAAAGGGAAACGTGATGAAAAAAATTGCAATTGTAACTGACAGTAACAGTGGGATTACACAGGCACAGGCGAAAACGATGGGAATTTATGTGGTGCCGATGCCATTTTTCATTGATGAAAAATTATATTTTGAAGATATTACACTGACACAGGAAGAATTCTACGGAAGGTTAGAAGCAGATTCTGATATATCGACGTCGCAGCCGTCTCCTGGGGATGTGATGGAGTTGTGGGAAGAAGTGTTAAAGGAATATGATGAGATTGTGCATATTCCGATGTCTTCCGGTCTTAGCAGTACTTGCGAGACTTCAATGATGCTTTCAAAAGATTATGACGGAAGAGTACAGGTAGTCGATAATAAAAGGATTTCTGTAACGATGCGCCAATCCGTCTTGGATGCGGTGGAACTGGCAAAAAAAGGTAAAGATGCGGCTCAAATTAAAGAAATATTAGAAAAGCATGCATTGGATGCAAGTATTTACATTACCGTGGATACCTTGAAATATCTGAAAAAAGGCGGAAGAATCACAGCAGCGGCTGCTGCGATCGGCACGGTTCTTAATTTAAAGCCGGTACTGCAGATTCAAGGAGACAAGCTGGATGCATTCTCGAAATGCCGTGGATTCAAACAAGGAAAAAAGACGATGTTGGATGCGATGGAAAAAGATTTGCTTCACCGTTTTGAAGGGCAGGCAGTTCATATGCAGGCAGCTTACACCTGCTCAGAAGAAGAGGCAGAAAAATGGAAAAAAGAGATTGAAGAGCGTTTTCCAAATTGTGAAGTACATATGGATAAATTGTCACTTAGCATTGCGTGCCATATAGGACCAGGAGCGATGGCGATTGCATGTACAAAGAAATTAGATGAATTGGCATAATGAAGTGTTGAAAGGGGTTATCAAAAAGATAGCCTCTTTTTTCTTTGTTGTATTAAGATGAAAAAGTTTTACTTGGAAGATAGCTATTTTTATGAAAATTATGGTATACTGGACACAATCAAATGAGAACGCAATAGTATGGAAAGAAAGAGGAAAAGCCTATGAAAAGAGAAAAAAGAATGTGGTCCTGGATTTTGATGATGGCATTGCTGATCGGGATGCTGTCAGGGTATGTTCCTGTCGAGACAAAAGCGGCTGATAACAATCTTGCGCTGCATAGACCGGCAAGGGCATCTGCTTATTTGGAAGGAAACGCTTCGTATCCGGCCAGAACACCCCAGTTGGCAGTAGATGGAGAAGGTGATTTTGTCAACAACCAGAACAGCAGATGGCAAAGTGGTGAGGCGGCACAGTTTAGTGAGCAGTGGTTGGAAGTAGATCTTGGGAAAGAAGCTATGGTCTCACAGGTAACAGTCAAGTTCTTTGCAAAGTTATATGGTAATTTTGTGATCGAAACTGCCGACATGAATACAGAAGATGCCGTATGGGAAACAGTGAAAGAAGTAACGGATATTCCAAGCGGAAACGAGACGAATATTATAAAAACAGTCGATTTGACGGAAGGTGGAGAGCCCGTTTTAATAAAACGTTATATCAGGCTTCGTTTTACTTCTGCAAATAATAATGCTGCAAACAGAAGTATCGCAGTGTTTGAATTTGAAGTTTATGGAACACAGGAAAATGACTCGAGCGGAGAGGATGAACTCTTTACAGGAAATGTGGCGAAAGGGAAGAGAGCAACAGCGTCAGGAGTGGAAGTAGAAGGACGGTGGACGCCAGAGCTTGCAGTCGATGGAGACAAGACTACGGCAGATTCCAGATGGTCAGCAGGGCGTATGAAGAATTCCGGAGCCGCCCAAAGTCCGCAATGGTTAGAACTCGATTTGAAAAATGAAGTCACGGATATTACAGAGATTGTACTTTATTTTCATCTGAAAGTGTGGTCTACGAACTATGAGATTCAGACAAGAGACAGTAAGAGCGAAGAGTGGCAGTCAGTAAAGACGATGCAATGTTTGCCATCGGATGAGACAAACCGTATTGACAGGATTACGGATGTTTCCAGATTAGGTCGATATGTTCGTTTCTATTTTCACGAAGTGAATGAAAGGGCAGCAGGCATCAGTGTTTCGGTAAAGGAAATTGAAGTTATGGGAACACAGGTCCAGACGCCGGAGATGTCAGAACCAGAGACGGCAGGCGAAGTATTAGACCAGATCAGTTTGGGAGAAATTACGAAAGAGACGACAAAGATCATGCTTCCGGAGTATGCCAATTATGAGGTACGCGTAAAGGGAAGCGAATTTCCGCAGGTAATTTCGGATAATGGAGATATTACTTTGCATAACATATACGATTATTCAAACATGAATATTATCGTAGAGGCGGTACATAAAGAGGATGAAAGTGACAAGGCGGAGAGAGAGTTTTGGGTAACGGTTCCGAAAAAAACCGACGATATAACATTATTCCCAGAAATCGCCAAGCCGAATGAAGAGCCGAAAGTGATTCCAAGTATTCAGGAGTGGTATGGATACGAAGGCGACTTTAGATTAAGCAAAGACAGCAAAATATGTATCGTAGATGAAGCAGGAATCGGGCTTGAGAAAATAGCAAACCGTTTTGCGGAAGATATGAAAGATATTACCGGATGGGATTTGGAAATCACAACAGAAGCGTCTGCAGACAGCGGCGATATTGTGCTTTATGCAGTGACAGAAGATCGGTATGATACTGGGGCAGAAGGGTATTTCCTTGTGTCAGATGATGGCAGCATACATATTGAAAGCAGCGGATATAACGGATGCTTGTATGGACTTATGACGTTGGAACAGGTATTTTATCCGCAAAAGGAGAGCTTTGTATTCCCGAATGGTGTAATTAGAGATTATCCAAATTATGAGATTCGAGGGATCATGCTTGATATTGCAAGAGCGCCATATCGGCTGGAAACATTACAAGATATTGTAAGAATGTTGTCTTTTTACAAATTGAATGATGTACAGTTTCACCTGAATGATAACAGGCATGTAGGAGATGCAGGAGACAGAGGCGATTATACGTGGTGGGAGACGAATGGTTCTGAAGGCATGTTTCGTTTGGAAAGCGATAAGTTTCCAAGTCTTATGACGGATGGAAAAGATGATCTGTATTACAACGAAATCTACGGTGGAGAACCGCAGTATACAAAAAAAGAATATAAGGAATTGCAGCAGCTGGCCATTGATTATGGAATCAATCCGGTGTCTGAGATTGACGGCCCTGGACATTCTTTGCTATTTACAAAATATGTAAGAGAACATTTTGAAGAGGCAAAGCAGGCCGTACCGGAACTTACTGGTGATATTCAAAATGAAAGAGATTGGGAATTACTGGCGGTATCCGGGGAAAAAGGGAAACAGGCTCTGGCATTTATCAAAGCGCTGTATAGTGAGTATCTGGATGATGAAGTTTTCCTTGGAGATGTGAGTATCGGTATTGATGAATATTGGAATATCCAGGCCTCTGAATATGATGGCATGGAAGCTTATATCAGAGAATTATCTGAGCTTGTCAAGGCAAAAGGAAAAAGAGTGCGTATGTGGGGCTCTATGAGAAGTTATTTTGATAATGCAGGCAGGGATGCCAAACCATATAATGATATAGTTGTAGATATGTGGGCCTCGAATTGGGAGAATGCAAACAAGCGTATTTCGGAAGGATATGAAATCATTAATGTAGAAAACAGTTATCTGTACGGGAATCCGGGAAGAGACAACCGCGATATTGTAAATGTGGAACAATTATTCCATGATTGGGATCCGACAGTTATGACAGGAGCGAATTTGAAGAAAGGCGAACCAAATCTTTTAGGAGCGAAGACTGCATTATGGGCAGATATCAATAAGATGGGTCTGACAGAACGAGATTCTCTAGAGCGTATATTAAGACAATCTGCAGTCATGTGTGAAAAGACATGGGGCGGAACGGATGAAGATCAGACATTCGAAGAATATAGCTTCAAATACGAGCAGTTACGAGAGGGACCTGCTGTGGAGACTGGATTTGATATAGAATCCGAAAGTGATCTTGTATTGTCTTATGATTTTGAGAATGTAAAAGAAGGCGTCGTTTACGATGGCAGCGGAAATGATTATCATGGCGTGATTACAGGAGCCACAGTGGAAAAGATAGATGGACAATCTTGGCTTACCATGGACAATGTGGGAAGATTAGAAACAACACTTGGCTCTTTGGACTATCCTTATACGGTGCAGTTTGATTTGAGGCTTCCAAAAGATTTAGAGCTGTCAGAAGATATGAATCTGTTCGACAGCAAGGATGGAAGATTAACTGTGAAACAAAATGGAAATTTAGGATTGAACCGCTCGTTCTTTGACCAGGATTTTGGTTACCGGATTCCAAAAGGGGAGAAGGTTGCATTGACTGTTGTAGGAACACAGCAGATGACAAAATTGTATGTGAATGGCAAGTTAGAGGCAACGCTTGCAAGAACAACTTCTTCTGAGACCGATTATGCTCATTTGTTATCAACATTTGTATTTCCGTTAAATAATATCGGAAAAGGAATGAAAGGAAGTATTGCAGATATTCGTATTTATAATAAAGCGATTTCTCCGCAGGTATTGGATGCACAGGCAAACGGCAAAGAAATCGGTTATGTGAATGTATCTCAGGATAAAGGAGCGGCAGGTGTAGCACATCGGGAAAATGCAGGCGGTCAGGATGTTGGCTGGAAGAAATTAAGAGTCGGCTGGAAAGCGCTTGACGGGGATGGAAATGCTTTGGATGGCACGCATACTACAGATGTCAGTGAAAAAGATTCTTTCTTTGAGGGAACATTTGCCGGAAGTACCTTTGCGGTAGATATGTGGGAGACGAATGATATCAGTAAGATCGTGCTGCAGTGGGATGCTTCGCCGGCGATATTCAAGATGCAGACTTCACAAGATGGCAAAGTGTGGACGGATATACCAGAATGTGAATCGATTACAGGAAAAGCAGTTAATGTAATTGAATTTGATGAACCATTAAGTACGCGTTACTTAAGAATGCAGTGTTTAGCCATTGCCGGAGGAAGAAGTTCTTATCAGCTTAGAGAATTTGAGGCTTATGAAAAGACGGATAAGATGCTCTTGGAAGAGGCACTTGCAAAAGGAGAGGTATTTACAGAAGATTTAGGTCTTACTTTTGCAGAACAAAAGGAGTACGAAATTTTTTATGGTGCGTATGTAAAAGCAAAAGCAACAATGGAAAATCTGCTCGCTGATCAGGAAGAGATTGCGAAGGCAACGGAGCAGTTAAAAACAGCAATGGAAAACCTTCCGGATACACCTGGAAAAGAGGCAGATAAGTCAGATTTGGAAACGTTGATCGCATATGCGAAAGAACAGCAGGAAGCAGCTGAATATATCCATGTAGTTCCGGCGGTGAAGTCCTTATTTGAAAAAGCGCTGCAGGAAGCAAAAAATATATATTCGGATATAAAAGCAACGCAAAAAGCAGTGGAGGATGCATACGAAGAACTTCTTGGAGCAACACACTTACTTAAGTTTATTGGAAATGCAGAAAATTTGCAGGAAGCTTATGAAGCTGCTAAAGCTGTAGATTACAGTATCTATACACCAAATACCAGAAAAGCAATGGAAGAAGCTTTGGAGAGAACCAAAATAGTACTGGATAATGAGAATGCCTTGCAGGCAGAGATTGATGAAGCATACAAAGATTTGCGTCAGGCAATTTTTGAGCTTCGTGAAATCCCGAATAAAGACAGATTGGAAGAATTGCTTGCAAGCGTGGAAAAGATAGATTTGTCTATGTATAAAGAGAAATCTGCCAAAGCTGTGAAAGCTGCGTACGAGAAAGCGCTCTTGGTACTGAAAGATGAAAATGTAAGTCAGAAAGAGGTTGATAAGGCAGTTGCGGCGTTAAAAGAGAGTATAGCGGTACTTGAGGAGAAAGAAAATATCGACACAGAGAAAAAAGTACAGGCAACTGCAGCGAAAGCTGAAGTAAAAACCAAAGCGAAAACTGCTGCAAAAACTGCAGATAATACACAGACAGCAGTTTGGGCATTGATGCTGCTGGCAGCGGCGTCTGTGTGTTACAGAAGCAGAAACCATAAAAGAATCCGGTCAGGATTGAGTTGAAAAATGTAAAATGCTAAGTCAAAGGTCTCAAGCCTTTGGCTTAGCATTTTGTGATGTGTACTGGCGTGCTTTATACGCGCACAATTTCCTGCGTATATTCGTTGATAAACGATGTTTTATATTTTTGCGTGATAACGGATTCGTAAAGATTATTTGCATAAATCTCTTTTTCAAGCATGTGTGCGGCGAATGGTTCCAGCGTTTCAGTATTGGTCAGCTTTGTAAGCAGAGGAATCTGACTACATTTTTTGATTGTTCTTAGTACAGAAGTATCTTTTTGACAAAAGCCAAGAAGCCTTGCATAGCCATGATAATGGTGGTCGCCGTAAGTCTGCATGTCTTCTTTGGTGATATCTAAAATGATATGCAAGAGGATGCGGCGGATCCTGGTATAGGTGATTTCCTTTGTCTTGAGTAGATCGCAAAATTGTTCGAAAGAGACGAAGGCATTCAATTGGCGATAAACCCGGTTGGCAAGGTCTTCGGTTACATCTGCAAAACGGGTGAGACTTGTCTTGGTTTCCGAAAGAAGTTTATATTTTAAGAGCAAAGAAAAATCATCGGCAGATATCGGATAGCGCAGTCGGTAGTTTTCATTAAAAAGCTGAATGGAAGAATCCGGAATATGGCTTTTAAGGGGTGGCAGAGCATCTTTGGGATAAGCAAAAAGTTTTCGGATCGCGGATGCAGAGCTGCAATGAGCGTGCAGCTCTGCATCGTGATAATCCGCACCGAAGCGTTTGATTGTGTAAGGTGTCAGTCTGGCATTTAGCTGAAGATTCGCCTTTAAGTATTCGATGCCAAGAATATTATTTGGCTGTGTCAAAATAGCGTTTACTTTCTCGCTTTTCATATAAGCAGCCAGCGCTTTTTGGCGTGCAGAAGGAAAGGTGAGTCCTTCTTTTAAGTAGTTCTGCAAAAGATGGCGGTATTCGAAAGGCTCCGATGCGGCAACTTCTGCGATTTCGGACAGGGTGCTGATATCACCGCATTCGCTTCCGAAACAAAAACCATCTATGCATCCAAGAGAAGCAAGAAGAGAAACAGCACCTCTTGCGAAGTATTCAGCGCTGCCTGTTGCATAAGGAACCGGAAGCTCTAAGACGGCAGAGATGCCATTTTGTAAAGCTGCTTTGGTACGCAAATGTTTTGGCATGATAGCAGGAGTTCCTCTTTGGACATAATTGCCGCTCATGATGGCAATCGCTTTATCTGCACCTGATTTTTCCAATGCTTTTTCAATATGATATTTGTGCCCGTTGTGAAAAGGGTTATATTCCGTGATCAATCCGATAATTTTCATAATTCTCCTTCTTTTCTTGCATATCGTAGTTAGAAAGATTATACTATAAAAGGCGAATTGGTGCAAAAAAGAATTCTAAGGAGGGGCGGCTTATGACAGCAGAAGAGATTTTACAATATCTAGAAGAGCGTAATTACAAAGAATTAAAAGAAAAACTAGAGTCGATGCACCCCGTTGATATTGCACAAATTCTGGAAGAAGTTACGGAAAAGCAGGTTGCGCTTGTATTCAGACTTCTTGCAAAAGAAGAGGCTGCAGAGACATTTTCTTATATGAATAATGATATGAGAGAAAATCTGATTGGAGCATTGACAGATTCCGAGCTTGAGGAAGTCATTGAGGAAATGTACTTAGATGATACGGTTGACGTTTTAGAAGAATTGCCGGCTAATGTAGTAGACCGTATTCTTATGGTAACCGATGAAGAGACTCGTATCCAGATCAACACACTTTTGAACTATCCGGAGGATAGTGCCGGAAGTATTATGAATATCGATTATATCGGTTTTCAAAAAGATATGACAGTTGCAGAAGGAATCTTAAAAATTAGACAGGTTGGGCTTAACAGGGAGACGATATATACCTGTTATGTGACGGAAAAACGAAAACTGATTGGAGTAGTCGATATCAAAGAACTTCTTACCACGAGTGAAAACAGTACGATGGAAGAAATCATGGATACCAATATCTTGTATGCCAATACCCATGATGACAAGGAGGATGTGGCAAGGAGAATCAATAAGTATGGTCTTGTGGCAATGCCGATTGTAGATAATGAGATGTGCATGGTCGGTATCGTAACGGTAGATGACGCGATGCTTGTTATGCAGGATGAGGCAACGGAAGATATCAGCATGATGGCAGCGGTGACTCCGAGCGAGGAATCCTATTTCAGCACCAGTGTATTTCAGCATGCAAAGAGCAGAAGTCTGTGGCTGCTGCTTTTGATGCTTTCAGCTACTGTGACGGGGATAATTCTTGGATATTATGAAGAAGCAATGGCAGTGATGCCGGAACTCGTCACCTTTATTCCGATGCTGATGGGTACCGGTGGTAACTGCGGCTCACAAAGCTCTGCGGTGATCATTCGAGGACTTGCCGTCGGTGAGATAGAATTTCCTGACATTTTGAAGGTCGTTTTTAAGGAAATCCGGATTGCAGTAGTTGTCGGCATCGTATTATCGGTGGTGAATGGGCTTCGTATCGTGATCATGTATCAGGATCCGATGCTTGCATTGGCGCTTGGGATCACGATGATATCAATTGTATGTATGGCAAAACTGATCGGGTGTACGCTGCCGCTGATCGCAAAGAAAATCGGAGTAGACCCGGCGATTATGGCAGGGCCATTGATCACAACAATTTTGGATACTTGTACGATACTCGTATATTTCAGGGTTGTGACAATGATTTATCATTTATAAAGCAAATTGTATTAAAAAATAGACATGAGAAAACCTTGTATACAATATTTTTTTGGTTTATAATAATTTTATATGAGAATATTTGGAAAGGAGTCCTTAAAAATGGGATTTATTGACGTAATCAAAGAAAAAGCGAAACAGAACGTTAAGACAATAGTTCTTCCGGAGACAGAAGACAAAAGAACTTATGAAGCGGCAGAAGCGGTATTAAGAGATGGAACAGCAAAATTAATCTTAGTAGGAAGTAAAGAAGAGATTGAAAAGAACGGAGCAGGTTACGATATCTCGGGAGCAACGATCGTTGATCCGGCTACTTACGAAAAAACGGATGCTTACATTGCAAAATTAGTAGAGCTTCGTCAGGCAAAAGGCATGACAGAGGAAAAAGCAAGAGAGCTTCTTCTTTCTAATTATTTATACTACGGTGTTATGATGGTAAAAATGGGAGATGCTGATGGTATGGTATCAGGTGCATGTCATTCTACGGCAGATACATTGAGACCATGTTTACAGATTTTGAAGACAAAACCAGGTACAAAACTGGTATCTGCATTCTTTGTGATGGTAGTGCCAGACTGTGATATGGGAGAGAAAGGAACATTTATCTTTGGAGACTCCGGCCTTGAACAGAATCCGGATTCAGAAAAACTTGCAAATATTGCAATTTCTTCCGCAGAATCTTTTAAATTGTTAGTAGGCGCAGAGCCAAAAGTTGCGATGTTGTCTCATTCTACAAAAGGAAGTGCAAAACATGCAGATGTAGATAAGGTAGTAGAAGCTACAAAAATCGCTCAGGAACTTGCACCGGAACTTGCATTGGACGGCGAATTGCAGTTGGATGCAGCCATTGTACCGGAAATTGCAGCTTCCAAAGCGCCAGGCAGCAAAGTGGCAGGACAGGCTAACGTGTTGATCTTCCCAGACCTTGATGCAGGTAATATCGGATATAAATTAGCACAGCGTCTTGCAAAAGCAGAGGCTTACGGTCCGCTTACACAGGGTATCGCAAAACCAGTTAACGATTTGTCCCGCGGATGTTCCGCAGCAGATATCGAGGGTGTAGTAGCAATCACAGCCGTACAGGCACAGGCAGAATAGGGAGGAAGAAAAAATGAATGTATTAGTAATTAACTGCGGAAGTTCCTCTTTAAAATTCCAGTTGATCAATTCCGATACAGAAGCAGTGCTTGCAAAAGGACTCTGTGAGAGAATCGGAATTGACGGAAGACTGACTTATCAGCCGGCAGGCGGTGAGAAAGCTATTACGGATAAAGCGATGCCGACGCATACAGAAGCAATTCAGTTTGTAATAGACGCACTGACAGACACCGATACGGGGGTTGTAAAAAGCTTAGAAGAAATCGGAGCAGTCGGACATCGTGTGGTACACGGCGGAGAAAAATTCGCAAGCTCTGTTGTGATCACAGAAGAAGTAAAAGCAGCAATTGAAGAGTGCAATGATCTTGCACCGCTTCACAATCCTGCAAATCTGATTGGAATTAATGCGTGTGAAGGCTTAATGCCGGGCACACCGATGGTAGCCGTATTTGATACTGCATTCCATCAGACAATGCCAGGTACGGCATATATGTATGGACTTCCATATGAATATTATGACAAATATAAGGTAAGACGTTATGGTTTCCATGGTACAAGCCATAGCTTTGTATCTAAAAGAGTGGCAGAGTTCCTTGGAAAAGATTATGAAGCTACCAAGACAATCGTGTGTCACCTTGGAAATGGTTCCAGTATCTGTGCAGTGAAAAACGGAAAGTCAGTAGACACTTCCATGGGTCTTACTCCGCTTGAAGGTCTTGTAATGGGAACACGTTCCGGAGATATCGATCCGGCAATCATGGAATTCATTGCAAAGAAAGAAAACCTTGATATTGATGGCCTTATGACAGTGCTTAATAAAAAATCCGGTGTAGAGGGTGTTTCTGGTGTGTCCAGTGATTTCCGTGATCTTACCGCAGCTGCAGAATCAGGAAATGAACGAGCAGCGCTTGCACTTGAAGTATTTGCTTATCGCGTAGCAAAATATGTGGGAAGCTATGCGGCAGCGATGAACGGTGTGGACAATATCGTATTCACAGCAGGTATCGGTGAAAATGATGCAGCAATGAGAAGCAAAATCTGTGCTTATCTGGGATATCTTGGAATTGCGATTAATGAAGCGGCGAATGCAAAGCGTGGAGAAGAGATTGTAATCTCTACAGAAGATTCGAAAGTGAACGTGCTTGTAATTCCTACAAACGAAGAACTGGCAATCGCAAGAGAAACAGTTGCATTGGTATAATTATAGAATATAGGAAAAACGATGGGATTATTACCTAAGCAGAAAAGAATCTGTTTAGGTAATAATCCCATTTTTATGATATGGGAAAGTTCATACTTTCCTATATCATAAAACGCTCCGCGGGATGTGCACTGCGGCGTACAATGAAATTGTCGTATGCGACCGCCGCAGGCGCAAGAATGTGCGAAGCACATTCTTTGTTCTTCTTGATTTTTATAAAAACATTAAAAAAGATTTTTGTAAAATACACAATTATATATAGGAAATATTTGAAAGATATGTTAAAATGATACAAAAATGGTAGGAGGAGAACAGAAAATGTATGAAACAGGAATGTGGAAAAAAAGCGTTTGCGTGATACTTTCTTTAATGCTGATATTACAGCCTCTTATAGCAAACGCAGGAGAAAAGAAAGAAAGCAATGTAGTAATCAATGTGCTAGATTATGGGGCTGATCCAAGCGGTGTAAACGACAGTGCAGTCGCCATATGGAAGGCCTTAGAAGCAGCAAAAGAGGTTTCTGGAAATGGGGAAAAGCACGTAACAGTCAATTTCCCAAAAGGAGAATATCATATTTATAAAGATAAGGCGCAGCAAAGAGAATATCATACTTCCAATACGAATAGTATTGAGAATCCTATTAAAACAATTGGCATTCTGATTGAAGAACAAAAAAACTTGACGATCGAAGGAAATGGCTCTTTGTTCATGATGCATGGTAATATGATGGCGTTGGCTGTGGCAAAGTCAGAAAATATAGTTTTACATGATTTTTCATGGGATTTTGCAGTGCCGACAGTTTCCGAAATGACAATTACGGGTATGGGCACAGAAAACGGAAGGCAGTATACGGATTTCTACATACCGAAATGTTTCCCGTATGAGATTACAGGGAATACTATTTTATGGAAGAGTGAGGTGAGTCCATATACAGGAAAAACTTACTGGACTGAAACCGGAATCCATAATGCATATTCCGTAGTGGCATATCATCCGGACGAAGAGATGACAAGAGCTTACTTTACAAATGAAGGACCATTTCAGAATGTATCGTCCATACAAGCTTTAGATGATACAAAAGTACGGATTTTATATAATGGGAATCGTCCTGCAATGCAAAAACAGGGCATGGTTATTGAGCTTGCCAGCAGTGCACACCGCGAGACGGCAGGAGCATTTACATGGGAAAGTAAAGAGGTAACTGCAAATAAGATTAACGTACATTTTATGCATGGTTTCGGATGGCTTATTCAGATGAGTGAAAATGTGTATTATAAAGAATGTAATCTGATGCCAAGAGAGAATTCCGGGCATATTACAGTGAGCTATGCAGATGGTATTCATGCATCTGGTGCAGCGGGCGAAATTGTGATTGAAGACTGTAATTTTTCTAATACCCATGATGATCCGATCAATCTCCACGGAACATTTATCCGCGTGGAGAGCCGGATAGATGAACATACGTTGCAGCTGAAGTATATCCATACACAGCAGGGTGGATTTCCGCAATACCATGTAGGGGATAAGGTACAATTCTTTACGAGGGATACGTTGGAATCTACAGACAATGAAACAGAATATGAAGTTTCAGAAATCCTTTCCAATCCAGGCGAAGAGGGAAATGATCTGCGTACAATGATTATCCGGTTTAAAGAAGAATTACCGGAGAATCTTTCTGATAGAATCGGCGGACAGCCAAAATATGTTGCGGAAAATGTAACCTATGCGCCGAAGGTGACAATTCGCAATTGTACGTTTAAAAATGTGCCGACAAGAGGTATTTTATGTACAACGAGAAAACCTGTATTAATAGAAAACAATACGTTTCTTAATATGTCTATGGCGACCATTTATCTGTCAAATGACTCTGATGAATGGTATGAGTCCGGACCAATCTGCGATATGACGATTCGCGGAAATGTTTTCTATATCAAAGATATTGGCCGAACAAGCTGGGAGTATGCATCTGCAATCTATATTCATCCAGTAACAAAGGGAGGAACTCTGCCATCAGCCGATAATCCGATCCATAAAAATATTACGATTGAAGACAATACTTTCTATATGGATTTGGATACAGTAGTAAAAGCAGAAAGTGTAGAAAATCTGGTATTTAGAAATAATAAGGTATTGAGAATGAACCCGGATGTAGAATTGTCCATTGCAGCTGCAAAAGATTCCATTGCGGTTGGTGAAAATATACCATTAACTGTAAATGCAAGCGGCAGTTCTAATACAGGAACGATTGACAATGTATTTGAATTTACAAAGTCAAAAGATATTCTCATTGAGGGGAATACTTATGATGACGGACTCAAACGTTACGCAGTAGCGCATGATGATGCAACAGCTTCCAATATTACATTGAAAGACGCTGATATCACACTCGTAAGAGACCGCAGTCAATCGGCTGCTCCGGCAATATCAAATATTGCTTATGCAAGCAGCAATCCAGAAGTTGCAACAGTAGAGAAAAATGGTACCGTGGTAGGAAAAGCAGCTGGAACAACAGAAATCTTTGCATATTATAAATGGAATGATACGATTATACGTTCTAATACAATTCAGATAGAAATTTCTGGTATAGAAGAAAATGAAGCAGTCAACATCGAGCAGGATAATGATGAAGAACTTCAAGTTGGCAGCCAGATACAGTATACTGTTGAAAATGGAATTCCGGTTACCTGGAGTGTGACAGATTTTGAAACGAACCAAGAGACAGACGCAGCCAGCATTACCGCAGACGGAAAAGTAACTGCTTTGAAAAACGGTGTCGTATGGGTAAATGCTTCAGCAGATGGAAATACAGACAGAGCAGCCCTGATTATATATGGCAGTGCAGAATCAGCATTAAATACAGATATTACAATTACAAGAGAAGATAATACCAAATATGTTCTTTCAGATGAAGGCGTTGAAATTGCAATGCAGGCAGGTGATTTATATCAGAATGCTAATAATGTGAAAAATCTATTTTTATATGATCCGGCAGATGTGAAAAAAGATAATTTAAGAACGATCATAAAAGCGCAAGGACTTCCGGTGAAAGAAAATGGACAATGGGATACCGCATCATTTATTTTATATAATGATGACGATAATTACGTGACACTCGGAAAGAAGTCTCATTTTAACGGAATCTCTTCTGTAGTAGAGAAAAATGGTGCGGCAGTTGAGACGAACGGAAACAGTGCGGATGATAATGTAACAACAGCTTACCTTGGTATGAGTAAAATCGGCGATACAATTTCAATGGATTACAAGCTGGAAGGCGGACAATGGCAGCACATAAGAGACATAGACAGCAGTACGGTGGGCGATGAGTACCGCATTGGTATAGCATGCTGGCATACGAATAACAGAGGTAAAAAAGTTACGTTCTCAGGATTGAAAGTTGGAAATGCCGATCTTTCATATGAGGAATTAGAAACAAAAGAGCCTGTTGCATTTTTGAAATCAGATAATCAAAGGCCAATTGTCGAAAATGTAAATCTTTCTTCGGTGAATGACCGTATTCGTGTACAGTATGATTTTGTGGATAACAATGCAGAAGGAAACAGCTTATATCTTTGGAACTGGCAACAAGAAGGAAAAGAGATAACAAGAGTTACAGCGCAAAACAGCATCGAAGTTGCTGGCATCGCTCAGATTAGCGTTAAGGTATATCCGATGGATAGCTATGGTAATCCGGGTACACCATCAGAAAAGGTGAGTTTCACTTTAGAAAAGGAAGATACAACGGAACTTTACGAAGTAGCATTTAACGGAGAAAAAGTTTATGCGCGCGGTGATGGAAGGGAAGCAGAAATTCTTTTACCAGAAGAGCTTCGCAAGGTAGTTATGTCTTACACTTCTGTGAATGCAGACAAGAGTGATGTTGAAATTTATAAAAATGGTACTTTATTAGAAGGAAGTTATGGAAATACAGATGCGGTTATACTGGATGTGGAAGGCGATAGCGAGATTGTGATCAAAAGAGGTGCGGATGAGTATACATTCAAAATTAAGCTGGCAGCCTCGAATGAGACAGCAATTCAAAAGATAGAACTGGATGGGCTGGGATTCGAGACAGAAGACATGACTGACACAAAGGCATTTTGTGTAAATGCAGACAGCGGGCAAGGAGAGGCAGTTTTAAGAATAACAGCCTCCAAAGAGATTGGACAGGTAGAAGTTCAAAGTGGAGCATACCGCCATGTGCTGGAAACCACAAAAACAGGAAACATTTTTGAAACAAATGTAAAATTTGTAAATGGTATGAATAGTTTCTATGTAAATTCTATTGCAAAAGATGGTATTACAAAGGAACAGTATATTGTTGATGTAATTTACAGTCCATCAACAGAAATTTCGATAGATCAAATTTTATTAAATGGGGAGAAGATAGAAGAATTCCAGGAGGAAAATCGTGAATACTTCTATGAGCTGGCGGAAGATAAAGAAGAGCTGCAGGTGAATGTAGGCTGTGATTCACAGACAAGCTTGAAGGTGTCTTTAAACGGAGATGTAAAGACAGGCACGGAGGCAACATTCGAGAGATTGCGTGATGGTGAGAATGTGCTTATTATAGAAGGAACAGCCCCTGACGGTATTACGAAAAAAGTATATCGTATTACAGTGATCAAGGCCTATGACAGCAATGCAAAACTGCGGGAAGTATCTTTGAATGGAAACAATGTGACGGCAGAGCTTGTTGAAAAAGGTGGCTTATCTGCTTTTGTGGCAGAAGATAATATCACTCTTGACGTGGCTTCCCAAGACGCAAGAGCGAACATAACTGTGAAAGTAAAAGGACAGGAAGCGGCAAGAGGAACGGGCAGTGTCAATGCAGGTTATACGATTTACAAAGATGCACAAACAGTAGAGATCATGATTACTGCAGCTGACGGTGAAACGAAAGAGACATTTGAAATCGTGCTTAAGAAAGGGGTTTATCTGTCTGATATTGAGTGGGAAAGCGCAACAATCGGATATACCGGAGATGGAGGCATTAAACTTGATAGTGGATATGAAGGAAATACAATGCGCCTGCCTGATGAGAACGGACAGCCGGTAGCATTTGAAAAAGGAATTGGAACGCATGCGGAATCAATCATTACCTATGATATTAGCAATATATCAGCAACCAGGTTTGAAGGTTATGTAGGTATTGACTACGCTAAATACAATGATGCATATGGAGAAGTTCAGTTTATTATCGAGATAGATGGAGTGCAGGTATTTGACAGCGAGCCTATGCAGCAAAAAAGTGCTATGAAAAAATTCACTGTTGAGATACCGAATGAGGCAGAGACGCTTGTATTAAAAGCATTGCAAGGAGCAAATAACTGGAGCGATCATGCAGACTGGGCAGATGTAAAATTATTAGGTGAGTTCCCGGAACAGCCGGATGTCCCAATAGAACCGGTTGAGTCCGATAAAACTTTACTCGCAGCGCTAATAAAATATGCAGAGGAGCAGAAAGCAAATGATGATTACAAATTGCTTGTGCCGGCTGTAAAAGCATGGTTCGAAGGGGCTCTTGCAGAGGCAAAAGAAGTAAATGCAGATGAGAGCGCAACACAGGAAGAAATTGATACAGTATATGACAATTTACTTTCAAAAGTGCATCTTCTTTCGTTTATCGGCGCAGATAAGACGGATCTTCAGACAACATATAATGCACTGAAGGATATAGATCTTAGCATTTATACAGATGAGACTGCCGAGGCAATGAGAAATGCCCTTAAGATAGCAGAAGAAGTATTAGAAGACGAAAATGCTCTTGCAGATGACATCAAAAAAGCATTAGAAGACTTAAATACAGCGAATAAAGGTTTAGAACTCAAAGAAAAAGTAAATAAAGAGAAATTAGCAGGCAAGATAGCGCTGGCAGAAAAGTATGTGGCAGAGGAAGAAGCATCAGAAGGAAATACATTTACTGAGGAAAGTTTCGAAGCTTTGACAGTATTATTGAAGGCAGCAAAAGATGTATATGCAGACGGGAATGCATCGCAGGCAGATGTGAATACCGCATATCAGTTGTTGCATGGAGCAATTATGAAGCTTCGCCGTACACCGGATAAGAGTTATCTTGAAAACCTTATGACGAAGGCAGAAAAAATTGACCTCACATGTTATAGTGCAGAAACTGCAAATGCAGTAAAAGCGGCATACGAAGTGGCGGCAGCAGTTGTGTCAGATAAAGAAGCGACACAGGAAGAAGTTGATGCAGCAGCGAAATCTTTAAGAGCGGCACTTGACAATCTGCAGAAAGATAATGTCAGAAAGCCGGACAATAATGGTGGACAAAAAGTAGCTGCAGCTAATAATTCGAAAACTGCAGGTGGTGCTTCTGCAAGTAAGACAGCAGCTAAGACAGGGGATGCAGCAAATGCGTCTATTCCTGCAGCGGTATGGTTTATGGCAATTTTAACAGCAATGATTGTCTGCAATAATTGTCTGAATAGCAAACATCAGCAGAAAAAGAAAAAATAATGGATTGACAAATTATATTCATATGATATAATAGTTTAGGTGTGAATAGGAGGATATGCAATATGACAATCAACCTATCCGAGATTTTAAGTCGTGAAAATTATACAATTCATAAAGAGGTATCAGCAGATTTTGATATATTTTCGAATCGGACGGGAACGTTTTCTGTAAAAGAGAAATTACCGTTTACGCTTCAGCTTACACATCGCAAAAAGGGCGAATGTGAGTTGAAAGGGAATACAAAGTTTGTCATCACAGCATCCTGTGATCGATGTCTTAAAGATGTAGACGTGCAGATCGATGTGGAATTTGATAAGGTATGTTATTTGAAGGGTAAGAATGAGAACGATTTTGAATCAGATGAAATGAATTATATTGACGGATATAATCTTGACGTAGACAAATTACTCTATAATGAGATTTTGATAGGATGGCCGATGAAGATTCTATGTAGCGAAGACTGTAAAGGAATTTGCAGTGTATGTGGTCAAAACCTAAATGAGGGAACTTGTCACTGCGAAGAGACAAGTCTTGACCCGAGAATGTCAGTTATCCGCGATGTGTTTAAGAATTTTAAGGAGGTGTAAACCATGTCAATCTGTCCAAAGAATAAATCTTCTAAAGCAAGAAGAGATAAAAGAAGAGCTAATTGGAAAATGAGCGCTCCGAACTTGGTAAAATGCAGCAAATGCGGCGAATTAACAATGCCTCACAGAGTTTGCAAAGCATGCGGAAGCTACAACAAACGCGAAATCATCGCACAGGACTAATGAAAGTCAGAGGAAGACTTCTTATGGAAACATAAGAAGTCTTTTTTATGATATAGGAAAGTTTGTACCTTCCTATATCATAAAACCCTCCGGGAGGATACGCACTCGCGTGAGTGGAGGCAGTCAGCAAAAGCTGACCACGTAAAAATACTCCGCAGGCATTGTACTGCGGCGGATAGAAATGATATATTTTCTATTGATTTTTGGTAAGATGTATAATAGAATGTTTTTAGCAATGCTAGGAGGGAAAAAAATGTCAGAAATTACGAGAGTTGCTCTTGATGCCATGGGTGGAGACAATGCGCCGTCAGAGATTATAAAAGGGGCTATTGATGCAGTAGGAAGAGAAAAGAACTTGAAGGTTTTTCTGGTGGGACAGGAAGAAGCGATCCAAAAGGAATTGCAGAATACGACTTATCCGAAAGATCAGATCGAGATCATACATGCATCCGAGGTAATTGAGACTGCAGAACCACCGGTAAATGCGATTAGGCGCAAAAAAGATTCATCAATCGTAGTGTCTATGAATATGGTGAAAAAAGGTGAAGCAGATGCAGTCGTTTCTGCTGGAAGTACAGGAGCTGTTCTTGTTGGGGGACAGGTATTAGTCGGACGTATCAAAGGGGTAGAGAGACCGCCTTTGGCACCGCTTCTTCCGACAAAGACAGGAGTATCATTGCTGATCGACTGTGGCGCTAATGTAGACGCAAGACCGTCACATCTTGTCCAATTTGCGAAGATGGGTTCTATTTATATGGAACATGTTATGGGAATCAGGAATCCTAAAGTTGCAATTGTGAATATCGGAGCAGAAGAAGAAAAAGGAAATGCACTTGTAAAATCTACGTTTCCGCTTTTGAAAGAATGTAAAGATATTAACTTTATTGGAAGCATTGAGGCAAGAGAGATTCCGCATGGTATGGCGGACGTGATCGTATGCGAAGCATTTGTAGGCAATGTTATCTTGAAGTTGTACGAGGGAGTAGGGGCTGTTTTGGTCAGTAAGATCAAAGACAGTATGATGACAACTCTTAAGACAAAGATAGGAGCATTGCTTGTGAAGCCTGCGTTGAAGAAGACATTGAAAAGCTTCGATGCAAGTGAGTATGGAGGAGCACCGCTTCTTGGGCTTAGAGGGCTGGTGGTGAAAACACATGGAAGCTCTAAAGCAAAGGAAATATCTAATTCTATCATTCAGTGTATCACATTCAAAAATCAGGGTATTAATGAAAAAATCAGTGAATGTATACAGAAAAAGGAAGAAAATTTAGAAGATTAGGAAGGAAGAAAGAATATGGAATTTGAAAAAATCAGAGATATTATTGCAGAAGTGATTGATGATGCAGATCCGGAAGAAATTACAATGGAAACACATTTTATTGATGATCTTGGAGCAGATTCATTAGATATTTTCCAGATTATTATGGGAATTGAAGAAACATTTGATATCGAAATTGATGCAGACGAAGCCGAGAATATTACAACAGTTGGCGAAGTGGTAGAAAAAATTGAGTCAATGCTGAACTAATAGTAAAGAGATGCTGTGAAAAGATTTAAAAGATGGGCGTTTTCTTTTAAGACTTTCCACAGCATTTTTGTTGTTAAATGAAGAAAGATGATGGAGGTGAGAAGATGGAACGTGATGTGAAGGAATTAGAGAATAGAATCGGTTATCGGTTTAAAGATTTTGAATTGCTTAGGAAAGCATTAAAACATAGCTCCTATACAAACGAAAATCACCAGGCAAAATATGCATGTAATGAGAGGCTGGAGTTTTTAGGAGATGCGGTATTAGAAGTCATATCCAGTGAATTTTTGTATTTGGAGAATCCGAAGATGCCGGAAGGCGAATTGACTAAAATGAGAGCGAGTATTGTATGTGAGCCTGCGCTTGCATTCTGTGCAAAGGAGCTTAATCTTGGCGAATTTTTGATGCTTGGCAAAGGAGAAGAGACTACCGGGGGAAGAAAGCGGGACTCTGTGACCTCAGATGCACTGGAAGCAGTGATTGGTGCAATCTATCTGGATGGTGGTTTTGCTAATGCAAAAGAGTTTGTTCATAAGTTCATATTGAATGACTTGGAGCATAAGAAGCTCTTTTATGATAGCAAGACTATTTTACAGGAGATGGTCCAAGGAAATATGGAAGGTGAGATTGATTATAAGCTTATCCGTGAGGAAGGGCCGGACCATGACAAAACGTTTACCGTTACGGTGTTGATTGGAGATACCGTATACGGTGAGGGGACTGGAAGAACGAAAAAAGCTGCACAGCAGCAAGCTTCTTATCAGGCGATTTTGAAACTAAAAAATGATGATAAAAAATAACAATAAAAATAACAGGTGAGATATGTATTTAAAAAGTATCGAAGTACAAGGATTTAAATCTTTTGCGAATAAGATTCTCTTTGAATTTCATAATGGAATTACCGGAATCGTAGGACCCAACGGAAGTGGTAAGAGTAATGTCGCAGATGCAGTACGCTGGGTACTTGGTGAACAGCGCATCAAGCAGCTTCGAGGCGGTACGATGCAGGATGTCATTTTTTCGGGAACAGAAAATCGAAAGCCGCTTAGTTATGCCTCTGTAGCGATTACATTGGATAACTCCGATCATCAGCTTCCGATTGATTACAAAGAAGTTACGGTAGCAAGAAAGCTGTATCGTTCCGGAGAGAGCGAATACTTGATCAACGGAAGTGCCTGCAGACTCAAGGATGTGAATGAACTTTTCTATGATACCGGTATCGGAAAGGAAGGATATTCCATTATCGGTCAGGGTCAGATCGATAAGATTTTAAGCGGAAAACCGGAGGAGAGAAGGGAATTATTCGATGAGGCGGCAGGAATTGTAAAATTCAAACGCCGTAAGAATATGTCTGTCAAAAAGTTAGAGGATGAAAGACAGAATCTCTTAAGGGTGAACGACATTTTGGCGGAGCTGGAAAAACAGATTGGTCCGCTTGGAAGACAGGCAGAAACAGCGAAAGAATATTTAAAGAAAAAAGAAGAGTTAAAGCGATTTGATATCAATATGTTCTTGCTTGATACAGAAAGAATCAATGCACAGTTAAAAGAACTGGAAGAAAAACTTTCTTATGCAAATGAAGAAATTCAAAGCGCCAGTGAGCAGTACGAGACGACGAAGGAAGAATATGAGAAGATAGAGGAGAAGATAGATTCCATAGATGCCAGTCTTGAACGATATAAAAGTCAGCTGAGTGAAACGAATCTTTTAAAGCAGCAGCTGCTTAATCAGATTGCACTTTTGAAAGAGCAGATCAACAGTGTGAAGATGAATGATGAACATTTTGTGCAAAGGCAAGAGGCAATCAAAGGAGAGATGCAGGAACGTCTTTCGAATCAAGCTGCATTAAAGCAGGAAAAAGAACTTATTGAAAAAGAGCTTAAAAGCTATGAGATAAAAGAAGCGCAGGCGCAAAAAGAGCTGCTTGCGGTACAATCAGAAATTGCTAAGCTTTCTGTCAGTGTAGAAAACGGTAAAAGTCAGATTATGGATATGCTCAACAGCAGAGCTTCTACGAAAGTCAAAAACCAGCATTTTGATACGATGTTAGAGCAGATTCGGGTGCAACGTGCAGAAATTCATAAACGGCTTATAGAATTAAAGGCAGAGACAGAAGAACAGTATAATCTGTCTAATGAGTATAAAGAAGAACTTACGTTGATATCGGAGCGCATTCGCAAGATTGTAGAAGAAAATAAGCAGTATGAAGAACTAATTGACGAAGTGCAGGAGACATTGAAGAAGCAGACAGAAGCGTTTTCCATCGGGCAGACGGCATATCACAGAGAAAGTTCCAGGTTAGAGTCTTTGAAAAATATCACCGAGCGCTATGACGGCTATGGGAACAGTATCCGGCGTGTGATGGAACAGAAAGAGAAGGTTGCAGGACTTGTAGGTGTAGTTGCGGATATCATTAAAGTAGAAAAAGAATATGAGATCGCCGTAGAGACTGCGCTTGGCGGAAGCATACAAAATATCGTCACTTCGGATGAAGAGACTGCGAAAGAAATGATTACGTTCCTGAAACGCAATAAATTCGGGCGAGCAACATTCTTGCCGCTTACAAGCTTGAAGGGCGGAAGTAATTTTAAGAATCCTGAAGTATTAAAAGAAAACGGGGTCATCGGACTTGCCCATACCCTGGTAAAGGTAGAAGAAAAATACCGGGCGCTTGCAGAAAATCTGCTTGGAAGAACGGTTGTCGTAAAAAACATTGATCATGGTATTATGCTTGCAAGAAAATACCGCCAGTCCCTTCGTATTGTCACTCTGGAAGGAGAACTTATCAATGCGGGAGGAGCAATGACTGGCGGAGCATTTAAAAATGCGAGTAATCTTCTTAGCAGAAGGAGAGAGATCGAAGAGTTTGAAAAGACGGTATTACAGCTGAAAAAAGAAATGAACGAGATGGAAGCCGTCTTAAACGAAGGAAAGAAAAAGCGTGCCGAATATTACGCTAAGACAGATGCTATCCAGCAAAAGCTGCAAAAAGAGTATGTTCTTCAAAATACTGCCAAGATGAACTTTGAGCAGGCAAAGGCACATACCCAAGAATTAAAACAGTCCGTGGAAGAGTTAATGAAAGAAGGCAGAGAATTAGAAAGCCAGATTCAGGATATTGAGGAGAATAAAGAGTCAATCCAGATGGAACTTGAGACTTCAGAGAAGATGGAGCTCGAAGTTACCGGAAGCATCGAAGAGCAGCAAAAACAGCTTGAGAAAATGCGTGAGAAAGAGACAACAGCTTTGAGAAAGTCGGAGGAGCTTCATGTATCTTATGCAAATATGAAGCAGAAACAAGAATTTTTACTGGAAAATGAAGAGCGTATTCAAGAAGAACTGCTCAAATATACGGAAGAGTTAAAAGGATTAGAAGCAAATAAAGGAAATGCACTGGAAGAAATCCAGGAAAAAGAAGGAAAAATCGAAGAGATTCAGCAGACGATCGAAAATTCCAAAGAGCTGTTTGCCGAAATCGAAAAAGAGATCAAAGTTGCCTCTGAGAAAAAAGAAGAACTTTCCGTGAAGAATAAGGCATTTATTCGTAGACGCGAAGAGTTGTCAAAGCATATGGCGGAATTGGATAAAGAGATTTTCCGTCTTACAAGCAAAAAAGAAAATTCAGAGCAGACTTTGGAAAAGCAGATAGACTATATGTGGGAAGAATATGAGATTACCTACAATCATGCTTTATCGCTTCGCGATGAAACACTTACGGATCTTAATTTTATGAAAAAGGAAATCCACAGTATTAAAAATGCGATCAAAGCGCTTGGCAATGTCAATGTCAATGCGATCGAAGACTATAAAAATGTTTCAGAGCGCTATGAATTCTTAAAGAAGCAGCAGTCGGATCTCGTGGAAGCCGAAGGAACATTAATGAAGATCATTGCAGAGTTGGATGAGGCAATGAGAAAGCAGTTTGCAGAGCAGTTTGAGCGAATCCGTGTGGAATATGATAAAGTATTCAAACAGCTTTTCGGCGGTGGAAAAGGCACACTGGAACTTATGGAGGATGAGGACATCCTGGACGCGGGAATCCGTATTATTGCTCAGCCGCCTGGAAAGAAGCTGCAAAATATGATGCAGCTATCCGGTGGAGAGAAAGCTCTGACGGCGATTTCATTGTTATTCGCGATTCAGAATCTAAAACCGTCTCCGTTTTGTCTGTTAGATGAGATTGAAGCGGCTTTGGATGACAGTAATGTCGTCCGCTTTGCAGAGTATCTGCATAAACTTACGGAAAATACACAGTTTATCGTTATCACGCATCGTAGGGGAACGATGACTGCAGCTGACCGTTTGTATGGTATTACCATGCAGGAAAAGGGAATATCGACCTTGGTATCGGTAGACCTTTTAGAAAATGATTTAACAAAATAAATAAAAAGAGGTGTGACAATGGCAGGAGGATTTTTTAAACGTCTTGTTTCGGGGCTTACAAAGACAAGAGATAATATTGTTGCCGGAATGGACAGTATTTTTCATGGATTTTCCAAAATTGATGATGATTTTTACGAAGAGTTGGAAGAAACCTTGATCATGGGAGATATCGGGGTTAGAACAACGATGGAAATCATAGAAAATCTAAAACAAAAGGTGAAAGAGCAGCATATTAAGGAACCTTTAGACTGCAAGCAGCTTTTAATAGACAGTATCCGTGAGCAGATGGAAGTGACCAGTACGGAATTCGAGTTTGAAAACCGTACTTCGGCTGTTCTGGTGATCGGAGTGAATGGGGTAGGAAAGACGACAACGATTGGAAAACTTGCAGGAAAGTATAGAAGTGAAGGAAAAAAAGTAGTGCTGGCGGCAGCAGATACATTCCGTGCGGCTGCTGGCGAGCAGTTAAGAGAGTGGGCAAATCGTGCGAATGCAGAGCTTATCGGAGGTCAGGAAGGTTCTGATCCGGCATCGGTTATCTATGATGCAGTGGCGGCAGCTAAGGCAAGACGCGCGGATATTTTACTGTGTGACACAGCCGGAAGACTTCATAACAAGAAAAATCTTATGGAAGAATTAAAGAAGATTAACCGCATTATCGAACGTGAATATCCGGAGGCCTATCGTGAGACATTAGTTGTTCTTGATGCGACTACCGGACAGAATGCGCTGGTTCAGGCAAAGGAATTCAGCGATGCGGCAGAGATCACCGGTATTATTCTGACGAAGATGGATGGAACAGCCAAAGGCGGAATTGCGGTTGCAATCCAGTCAGAACTTGGTATTCCGGTAAAATATATCGGAGTCGGGGAAACGATTGATGATTTGCAGAAATTTGATTCCGATGAATTTGTAAATGCATTGTTTAAAGTAGAAGATGCTAAAAAAGAGGATGCATCAGATGAGGAATCGACTTGGGAGGAAGAATGGATATGATGACATTAGAAAGATTCGAGGAGGCAAGTGAGCTTGTAAAGAAAGTGACAACGCCTACAAAATTAATGTACAGCGAAGTGTTAAGTGAGCAGACAGGTGCAAAAGTATACTTAAAACCGGAAAATATGCAGGTGACAGGAGCTTATAAAATCCGCGGTGCATATTATAAAATACACACCCTGACACAGGAAGAGAAAGAGAAGGGACTGATTACTGCATCCGCAGGAAACCATGCACAGGGTGTAGCTTTCGCAGCAAAAGCATCCGGCTGTAAGGCAGTGATCGTAATGCCAACGATCACTCCGTTGATCAAGGTGAATCGCACCAAGGCCTTAGGTGCAGAAGTAATACTTTACGGAGATGTCTTTGACGATGCCTGTGAGAAAGCAAAGGAACTTGCAAAGGAGCAGGGTTATACTTTCGTGCATCCATTTAATGATCTGGATGTATCGATCGGTCAGGGAACCATTGCAATGGAAATCGTGCAGGAACTTCCGACCGTAGATTATATTTTGGTACCGGTTGGCGGAGGCGGATTGATCAGCGGTGTGGCAACACTTGCAAAGATGCTTAATCCGAAGATTCGCATCATTGGTGTAGAGCCGGCGGAAGCTGCAAGTATGTTGGCGGCGCTGGAAGCCGGACATCCTGTGGAACTGCCGGATGCCAATACGATCGCAGACGGTACTGCCGTAAAAGAAGTCGGTGAACTTAATTTTGAATATGTACAGGAAAATGTAGAGCGTATTGTAACCGTAGAAGATGATGAATTGATCGGAGTATTCCTGGATATGGTAGAAAATCATAAGATGATCGTAGAAAATTCAGGACTTTTGACGGTAGCGGCATTAAAACAACTTGATTTAAGAGGAAAAAAAGTCGTATGTATCTTAAGCGGCGGCAACATGGATGTGATTACGATGTCGTCCATCGTACAGCACGGATTGATTCAGAGAGATCGTATTTTTTCTATTTCTGTGCTTATGCCGGATAAGCCGGGTGAACTCGTGCATGTGGCAAAGACGATTGCAGACGCTAACGGCAATGTTATCAAATTAGAGCATAATCAGTTCGTAAGCACGAACAGAAATGCGGCAGTGGAGCTTCGTATCACGATAGAAGCGTTTGGGCCGGAGCACAAGGAGCGTATCTTAAATGCACTGGCAACCGAAGGATATAAACCAAGGGTGATCGGAACAAAATTATATTAGAAATGTTTAAGGAGAGCAAGTGACTGAAAGTGGTCGCTGCTCTCTTTTTCAGATTTTGATGATATGTGTATTGACACAGAATGTATAATTGTATACAATTATACGAGAATTCAAAAAGAAAAAGGAGTGACTTCAATGGAAAATCGTAGATTATTCATGAATTATCATAACAATTTATTGCAATTAGAAGAGCATATGTATTCGCTTGTAGAGGTGGAGAAGCCGAATTTATTTTATAATATGTTTCGCTATGATGCGATTCCAAAGATTGCATTTAATGATAGAATAGTACCTCATAATATGCCGGATGAGATCTGGATCACAGACACCACATTTCGTGACGGACAGCAGTCGAGAGCGCCGTATACGACAGAACAGATTGTAACGATTTATGATTATTTGCACAGACTTGGCGGGCCGAAAGGAAAAATCAAACAATCTGAGTTTTTCCTCTATAGTAAAAAAGACCGTGATGCGGTTTATAAATGTATGGAACGCGGTTACGAGTTTCCGGAAGTGACAAGCTGGATCCGTGCCAGCAAGAAAGATTTTCAGCTTGTAAAAGATATCGGGTTGAAAGAAACCGGTATTTTAGTAAGTTGTTCCGATTATCATATTTTTTATAAATTAAAAATGACAAGAAAACAGGTACTTGACCATTATCTTTCCGTGATTCGAGAATGTCTTGAGATTGGAGTAAGGCCAAGATGTCACCTGGAAGATATTACCCGTGCAGATATTTACGGATTTGTAATACCGTTTTGCCTGGAACTGTCTAAATTGATGGAGCAGTATCAGATTCCGATCAAAGTGCGCGTATGTGATACGATGGGATATGGAGTAAACTATCCAGGAGCCGTAATTCCAAGATCAATTCCTGGTATTATTTATGGTATTATGATCCACGCAGGAATTCCAAGTGAACTTATTGAGTTCCATGGACACAACGATTTCTATAAGGCAGTAAACAATGCGACGACTGCATGGCTGTACGGTGCGAGCGGAGTAAACTGTTCGCTGTTTGGTATCGGAGAGCGTACGGGTAATACACCGCTTGAGGCGATGATATTTGAATATGCACAGCTTCGAGGAACACTCGATGGCATGGATACGACTGCGATTACGGAATTGGCAGAATATTATGAAAAAGAAATCGGATATGAGATTCCGCCGATGACACCGTTTGTCGGAAAGAACTTTAATGTGACAAGAGCAGGCATTCATGCGGACGGACTCTTGAAAAATGAAGAGATTTATAATATCTTTGATACAGGAAAGTATTTGAATCGTCCGGCGTTAGTGGCAGTATCGAATACTTCGGGACTTGCAGGAATCGCACATTGGATCAACACCTATTACAAGCTTCCGAAAGATCGTCAGGTAAATAAAAATGACGATTTGGTAGTGACATTAAAAGAATGGGTGGATACGCAATACGAAGATGGACGAGTGACTGTAATGACAGACAATGAACTGGTACAGAAAATTACAGAAATTTGCCGTGAACAAAGTATCATTTTGTAGGAGAAGCAGGAGATTGATATAATGGAAGATTACCGGGATTATTCTCTTAGAGAACGGGTTTTTCATAAGATTCAGGAAGACATATTAAAGGGATGTTATAAAGAGGGCGAAGAACTTCGGGAACTGACGCTTAGCAAAGAGCTTGGCGTGAGCCGAACACCGGTAAGAGAAGCTTTGCGCCAGCTTGAATTGGAAGGGCTGGTGAATATCATTCCGAATAAAGGTGCATATGTACAAGGAATCAACGGGAAAGATGTAAAGGATATTTATATTATCCGTTCTCTTTTAGAGGGACTGTGTGCAAGATGGGCAACCGAGCACATGGGAAAAGAGCAAATTGACCGAATGGAAGAAATCGTTCTGCTGTCGGAATTTCATCTGGAAAAGGGAGACGATGAACAGGTCGTAAAGCTGGATGGAGAATTTCATAAGCTCTTATATGAGGCAATGGACAGCAGAATTTTGGAACATATCATGACAGAACTGCATCAATATGTTAAAATGGCAAGGAAGACGTCTGTAGGGAAGGCCGATCGTGCAGAAAAATCCGTAAGAGAGCATAAAGGGATTTTGGAGGCCATTAAGAAAAAAGATGCAGACTACGCAGAAAAACTGGCAAATGCACATGTCATGCATGTGATGGAGAATTTAGGACAAAGTAATAAGGAGGAACAGGCACATGGAGAAGATTAAGATGACGACACCGTTGGTAGAGATGGATGGTGACGAGATGACAAGAATTTTGTGGAAGATGATCAAGGATGAATTGATTCTTCCATATGTAGACTTAAAAACAGAATATTATGATTTGGGACTTGAGTATCGTAATGAGACGAATGATCAGGTGACCATTGATTCTGCAAATGCGACAAAGAAATATGGTGTGGCGGTAAAATGTGCTACCATTACTCCGAATGCGGCGCGTATGAGTGAATATGATCTGAAAGAAATGTGGAAAAGCCCTAATGGTACGATCCGTGCGATTTTAGACGGAACGGTATTTCGTACCCCGATCGTCGTAAAAGGGATTGAACCTTGTGTGAAAAACTGGAAAAAGCCGATCACGATTGCAAGACATGCTTATGGCGATGTATACAAAAATACAGAGATGGTAATTCCGGGAGCCGGCAAGGTAGAACTTGTATATACTGCCGAGGATGGAAGCGAGACAAGAGAGCTGGTACATAATTATACCGGCGCAGGAATCGCACAGGGAATGCATAACTTAAATGGTTCGATTGAAAGCTTTGCAAAAAGCTGCTTCAATTACGCACTGGATACGAAGCAAGATCTTTGGTTTGCGACAAAGGATACTATTTCTAAAAAATATGACCATACCTTCAAAGATATTTTCCAGGAAATCTTTGATGCAGAATACAAAGAAAAATTTGAGGAAGCAGGAATCACTTATTTCTACACATTGATCGATGATGCAGTAGCACGTGTGATGAAATCAGAGGGGGGATATATCTGGGCATGTAAAAATTATGACGGAGATGTAATGAGCGATATGGTTTCTTCTGCATTTGGCTCACTGGCAATGATGACATCTGTTCTCGTATCACCGGATGGCTATTACGAATATGAGGCTGCACACGGAACGGTTCAGCGTCATTATTACAAACACTTAAAAGGGGAAGAGACTTCTACAAACTCTGTCGCAACGATTTTTGCATGGACAGGAGCGCTTAGAAAACGCGGAGAATTAGATGGCAGCAAGGAGCTTATGGAATTTGCAGACCGTCTCGAAAAAGCAACGCTTAGTACGATTGAGAGTGGTAAGATGACAAAAGACCTTGCACTGATTACTTCATTGGAAAATGTAACGGTTCTTAATAGTGAAGAATTCATCAAAGAAATTGCAAAAAAATTATAATATGTAAAAATGGGAAGAACTTGCAGATCAAATTTTATTCTGCAAGTTCTTCCCATTTTTCGTATAACATTTCCAATTCTTGAGTGATCCCCGATTTTTCTTCCGAGAGCTCCCGGCATTTTAAAGAATTGGTATAAACTTCTTCTAAGGTCATCAACTCGTCGATTTCATTGTCACGTTGCTCTAATTTAGAAATTCGCTCTTCTGTCTTTTTTAAATCACTTAGGCGTTTTCGCTCTTTGGCCTGCGCCTCTTTTTGCGCCTTCCAGTCAAGTTTTGCCACGGATTGAGGTTCCTGCTTTTGAACAGGGGCAGAAACATCTTTTGCATAGGCCGCCCTAAGGGCTTCTTTTTTTTCGGTATAGTAATCATAATTTCCAATGTAATTAACAAAGGTATGATTGACAAGTTCCAGAATGCGTGTGGCAGTCTGATTGATAAAATAACGGTCGTGAGATACATAAAGTACCGTTCCGGTATAGTCATTGAGCGCTTTTTCCAAAATTTCTTTAGATTGAATATCTAAATGGTTCGTTGGCTCATCCAAAATGAGAAAATTGGCTTCTGAGAGCATTAATTTTGCCAGGGAAACCCGACCGCGTTCGCCACCGCTTAAATCACCAATTAACTTGTACACATCATCCCCGGTAAATAAAAATGCTGCCAGCGTATTACGAATCTCGGTATTCGTAAGCGTCGGGTAGGCATCGGAAATCTCTTCGAAAATAGTTTTTTCCATATGAAGTACATGGTGTTCCTGGTCGTAATAACCTATATGTACATTCGCGCCTAACTTAAATGTTCCCAAGTCGGCAGGGATGACTTCGTTCAAGATTTTTAAAAGAGTCGTTTTACCGGTTCCGTTGTCACCGATGACTGCCACATGTTCTCCGCGTTTGATTTCGAAAGAAATATCCCGGAAAAGAAGTTGGCTGCCAAAAGCCTTGGAAAGTAACTCTACGGAAAGGACATCATTGCCGCTTGTGATGGAAGGTTCCAGATGAAAATGAAGCTCGTTTGTACTTTCCGAAGGTTTTTCCACGGGAGTGATCTTGGCAAGGAGCTTCTCACGGCTTTCTGCGCGCTTGATAGATTTTTCACGGTTGAAGGAGCGCAGTTTTGCGATAACCTCTTCATGATGCTTGATTTCTTGCTGCTGATTCAAATATTCTTTTAAGCGTGCTTCGCGAAGCAGTTGTTTTTTATAGGCATAGTCGCTGTAGTTGCCTGCATACATACGAAGTTCACCGTAATCAAGTTCTATGACTTTTGTTACGACGCGGTTTAGGAAATAACGGTCATGGGACACGATAAGTACTGCGCCGGAATAATTCATAAGATAGGTTTCCAGCCATGTGATGGAATTCAGATCCAGATGGTTGGTAGGCTCGTCCAGAAGCAGAATATCTGGCTTGGTAAGTAAAAGTTTTCCGAGTGCCACACGGGTTTTCTGACCGCCGGAAAGTGTATCTACCTGTTTGGAAAAGTCTTCTTCTGTAAATCCAAGACCCTTTAATACACCGACGATCTCACTGTTGCAGGCATAACCGTCCTCCTGTTCAAATCGTTGCGTGAGCAAATGATAGGTCTTTAAGCGTTCGTCTAGGTCTGTGCCGGTGAGATGTTTTAATTCCTGCTCAATCGTGCGGATACGTTCTTCCAGTTCGATGACTGCTGCTTTGGCAGTCTGCATTTCCTCTAAAATGCTGTTGCCGTTTTCCGTTTCCTGGTGCTGGGAAAGATAACCGATAGATTTTCCCTTTGTAAGGATGATATTGCCCTCGTCGGAAGGAATCTGACCCATAATGATCTTTAAAAGCGTTGTTTTGCCTGCGCCGTTGATTCCGACTAAGGCCGCCTTTTCCCGGTCTTCTATATGAAAGGAGCCATTTTTTACGATTATCTGGTCTCCGAATGCTTTTGTGATATTATGACATGCTAATATCATAGTGTACCTCCTGATAATTACAATCCCTATCATTATATCTGATTTCGTGTAAATTTCAATAAAAACAGATAAAAGAAGATGAAAAAATTGACTTTAAACTTACTATTTTATATAATAATTTGTAGAGTAAAAGAAGAATGGTAGGTAGCGAAACATGCAGGAAAGAGAGATTTCCCAGGCAGTCATAAGAAGGCTTCCACGATATCATCGTTATCTTGGAGAGTTGTTGGAAAACGGATTAGAGCGGATTTCTTCGAACGATCTGAGTAAAGCGATGAAAGTTACTGCATCACAGATACGTCAGGACCTTAATAATTTTGGCGGTTTTGGTCAGCAAGGATATGGATATAATGTAGAATATCTTCATACGGAGATTGGAAAAATTCTGGGTCTTGATAAAAAGCATAGTATGGTCATTATCGGAGCAGGGAATTTAGGACAGGCACTTGCAAACTATCAAAGATTTGAGAAAAGCGGTTTTGTTTTGAAAGGACTTTTTGATGTGAATCCAAAGCTTCAAGGATTAACTGTCCGCGGTGTAGAGATTCGGATGATGGATGAACTACAGAATTTTGTACGTCAAAATCAAGTTGAGATAGCGGTTCTTACACTTCCGAAAGAGAAGGCAATTGAAGCGGCGAATCTTTTAGTAGAATATGGAGTAAAAGCAATCTGGAATTTTGCACATACAGATTTGACTTTGCCGGAAAATATCATTGTTGAAAACGTTCATTTGTCAGAAAGTCTGATGCAGCTTTCCTATAAGATCACAAGATATGAGAAAGAACATTCAAAAGTGGAATAAAGACAATGAGTGACAACGTGTATGGAAAGCAAAAGCTTTGTACACGTTGTTTTTAATCTTATAGGAAACACCTTGTCACGCTAAAGCATGAAAGTTTTTCCTATAAGACAAAACCCTCCGGGAGGATGCGCACTGCGGCGTACAATGAAGTTGTCGTATGCGACCGCCGCAGGCGCAAGAATGTGCGAAGCACATTCTTTGTTCGAGTAAAAATTTTAAAAATCAAGTAAGAAGAGGTGACAGGTTTGCGGTATTTGCCGGATGCGGTGCAGATGAAGGATGCAGATACATTTACAATAGACACGATAGGGATTCCGTCAATGGTATTGATGGAAAGAGTAGCATATGCATTTGTCTGTACACTGAAAGAAAAGATAAAAAGTATAGAGAAAATACTGGTTGTATGCGGTTCCGGCAATAATGGCGGGGATGGATTTGCGGTGGCACGTATGCTGGTACAAGAAGGATATGAAGTGCATATCATCTTTGCCGGGCGGGAAGAGTCTTGCACAAAGGAGACAAAGCAGCAGAAAAAAATTGCGGAAAATCTGGGGATTTCTATATCGGGTGCGGAAAATCTGAACCGCTTTAGAAAAGATGAATATAGTGTTATCATAGACGCTTTATTTGGGATTGGAATAAACAGAAGAATAGAAGGGACCTATCAGCAGATCGTAGAAAAATTAAATCAGATGGAAGCTTATAAAGCAGCAATGGATATTCCCTCCGGGATAAATGGCACGACCGGAGAAGTTATGGGATGTGCATTTAAAGCCGAACTTACCGTCACCTTTGGATTTGAAAAAACAGGAACGGTGCTTTTTCCGGGACGTTTATATGCAGGAGAAGTAATCTCAAAGGATATCGGCATCTCAAAGACTTGCTGTGAATTCGATAGAAGAATTCGATATACGCTGGAAAAGAAAGATTTGGAGAAAATTCTTCCGAAACGAAAAGCAGATTCTCATAAGGGAAGTTATGGGAAAATATTTTTGATCGCGGGAAGCAAAGGAATGGCAGGCGCTTCGTTTCTTGCGGCGAAAGCAGCTTACCGGGCCGGAGCGGGCATGGTAAGAATTTATACGGTAAAAGAAAACCTGTCAGTGCTTCAGACTTTGATTCCGGAGGCAATTATAGAGGTTTATGAAGAATTTGATAAAGAGCAGATCGACAGATGCCTCGCATGGGCGGACGTAATGGCAGTCGGACCAGGGATTGGGCAGAGTGTTTTGAGTGAGAAAATCATTTCTTATGTCTTGGAAAAATGTAAAACTACGTGTATCATAGATGCAGATGGTTTGAATCTTTTGGCAAAGCATAGCGAATGGTATGCATTTTCAAATGGTTCCTGGATTGTAACTCCGCATCTTCTGGAGATGAGCAGGCTTACAGGAGAGGCGGTAGAAAAGATAAAGAAGAAGCGATTTGAAGTTCTGGAAACATATATATTGGCGCATAAAGTAACTTGTGTATTAAAAGATGCAAGGACGTTTGTGCAAAAAGAAAATGAAAGAGGATACATCAACACGACAGGAAATGCAGCAATGGCAAAAGCGGGAGCAGGAGATGTTCTTACCGGAATCATTGCAGGACTTGCAGCACAGGGATTGGAATCTTATGAAGCAGCTGTCTGCGGCGTGTTGCTTCATGGGCTTGCAGGGGATACAAAGAGGCAGGAAATGGGTGCGTATTCCGTTCTTGCGCATGATTTGACCGATGGGATTGCACAGATTATGAAAGAAATATAAGAGAGGTAGAATAGATTTGAAAAGTTACAGCAGAGTGTATGCAAAAATAGATTTGGATGCAATTATGTACAACATGGAGCAAATGCATCAAAATGTAAAGAAAGACACGAAGATGATCGCGGTTATAAAAACAGACGGATACGGACATGGAGCAGTTCAGATCGCGCAGATGTTTGAGCAGGTCGATTATATATGGGGATATGCCGTGGCAACTCTGGATGAGGCGACACAGCTTAGGATTAATCATATCGAGAAACCAATACTTGTATTAGGGTGTATTTTCCCGGATCAGTATGTGATGATGCTGCAGGAAGATATTCGTATGAATGTGTATGAGGAGGAGATGGCGCAGGCGATTTCTTATTTGGCTCAAAAGCTTGGAAAGACGGCTTATATTCATATCAAGCTGGAAACCGGTATGGGACGGCTTGGATTTGAGACAGATGAGGAAAGCATTGCGGCAATCAAACGGATCTCGGCGCTGCCGAATATTTGTCTGGAAGGGATTTTCACACATTTTGCTAAGTCTGACGAAACGGATAAGACATTTACAAAAATACAGATGGAAAAGTATGATTGGATGGTAAAGCGTCTGGAAGAAGAAAGCGTATATTTTCTATACCAGCATTGTTCTAACAGTGCGGGAATTATCGATGTTCCGGAGGCAAACAAAGATATGGTAAGGGCAGGGATCGCGATGTATGGTCTTTATCCATCCCAGGATGTAGATCAGTCTCGTATTCATTTAAAACCGGCTCTGGAGTTAAAGTCCCATGTAGCATTCGTAAAAACGATTCATGCCGGGACCCCTGTCAGCTATGGAGGAACCTATGTGGCAAAACAGGATACAATCGTAGCGACGATTCCGATAGGATATGGGGATGGATATCCAAGGAGCCTCTCCAACAAAGGATATGTACTGATTCATGGGAAAAAAGCTCCGATTATCGGAAGGGTGTGTATGGATCAGCTTATGGTGGATGTGACAGAAATCAAAGACGTAAAGTTTGGAGATGAAGTCGTATTGATCGGAAAAAGCAAGGATGCGTATCTTCCGGTGGAAGTCTTAAGCGAACTTTCCGGCCGGTTTAACTATGAATTCGTATGCGATCTTGGAAAGCGTATTCCAAGAGTATATGTTCAGAGCGGGGCTATTGTAGAACAAGTAGATTATTTTGAATAGGAACCACAAAGGATTGCCTGAATACATTCGAAAAAGATGGAAATACTGAGAATATCTTAAAATTCGGAGTGTGAAAAAATTGCAGGTAAGACGTGGAGATATATATTATGCAGATTTAAGTCCGGTCATTGGATCGGAACAGGGCGGAATAAGACCGGTCCTGATTATACAAAACGATATTGGAAACAGACACAGCCCGACTGTGATCTGTGCCGCGATAACATCAAAAATGAATAAAGCGAAGCTGCCGACACATGTGGAAATCGATGCGAAGCGTTATCAGATCGTAAAAAATTCCGTGATCTTGCTGGAACAGATACGGACCATCGATAAAAAGAGGCTAAAAGAACATGTGTGTCATGTGGACGAAGCATTGATGAAAAAAGTAAATGAGGCAATCAAAGTCAGTTTTGAGCTTCATACATAACAAAGGAGTAGGAAATGGAAGAGGAAAAAAGTCTTCTAAGGAAAATGGCAGATATGTTCTCGGATGCCTTGGATGATGAGGAAGATGTGGCACATGAGATACTGACATTGGCACAGGAAGCAAAAGAACAAGGAAAAATTAAAGCAAGCGAGCTGGAGCTTCTTAAGAATGTTTTTTCTTTTGAAGAAAAAAACGTGAAAGATATTATGACGCATCGCAAACGGATTCTGGCGCTTGATGAGGAGGAGACACTTGAAGAGGCGCTTGTATTTATTCTTGAGCAAGGAAATACAAGATATCCGGTTTATGAAGGTGATATTGATAATGTAAAAGGCATTTTGCATCTTAAAGATGCGATGCGTTATTATCTTAAGGAACGTAACCATAAGAAGAAATTAAAAGATTTAAAAGGCTGTGTGCGAAAGGCGATGTTTGTCCCGGAGACGAGGAGTATTGCCAAGCTTTTAAGACAGATGCAGACAGGACATACACATATCGTCGTCGTACTGGATGAATATGGACAGACATCCGGAATTGTGGCAATGGAAGATATCATTGAGGAGTTGGTGGGAAATATTCTAGATGAATATGACCGGGAGGAAAAACTCATTGTCAGGCGCGCAGACGGTACATACGTGGTACAAGGCACGACAGAACTGGATGAATTAGCTAAGATTTTGCAGATTGAATTTGAATTTGAGGAAGAGGAATATGAGACGTTAAACGGATTTTTGATCTATAAATTAGAACGTATTCCTACCGAAGAAGAAAAGCTTTCGGTAGAATACGCAGGGTACTGTTTCGAGATATTGTCAATGGACGAGAATATGATACGGGATGTAAGAGTGATACGTTTGTAGTGTTTTTTCTTGTCAGAGGAAAGAAAGAGTGTTAAAATATAAAAATGTATGAGAAAAAGAATAAGGAGTAGATAAAGATGTCAGGACATTCAAAATTTGCTAACATTAAACATAAAAAAGAAAAGAATGATGCTGCAAAGGGCAAGATTTTTACGAAACTTGGAAGAGAGATTGCCGTAGCAGTAAAAGAAGGCGGCGGAGCGGATCCTGCGAATAACAGCAGATTGCGTGATATTATTGCGAAAGCAAAAGCAAATAATATGCCGAATGATAACATAGAAAGAAGTATCAAAAAGGCGGCAGGTGATGCAAACGCATCTAATTATGAGCGTGTTACATATGAGGGTTACGGTCCAAATGGTACCGCGATCATTGTAGAAGCGCTTACCGATAATAAAAATCGTACGGCATCCAATGTAAGGAATGCATTCACAAAAGGCAGCGGCAATATAGGAACACAAGGCTGCGTATCTTTTATGTTTGACCGAAAAGGACAGATCATCGTGGCGAAAGAAGAGTGCGAGATGGATGCGGATGAGCTTATGATGATGGCATTGGATTTCGGAGCGGAAGATTTTGGAGAAGAAGAGGACAGCTTTGAGATTCTTACCGATCCGGATGATTTCAGCGAAGTGCGTCTGAAATTAGAAGAAGCAGGTATTGCAATGGCAAGCGCCGAAGTAACTATGATTCCGCAGACCTGGGTAGAACTTACGGACGAGACTGATCTTAAGAATATTCAGAAGACGCTTGATTTACTTGAGGAAGATGATGACGTTCAGGATGTGTACCACAACTGGGATGAATAAAAATCTTTTGAGGGAGTGAGAAGATGAACGAAGCACGAAACAGCAGCATGCATGGACTTTTTTTGCGGGCAGTAGAATTGCTGTCGGAATTTAATCGCGAAAAATATGAAAATGCATTCAAAGACTTTTTTGCGCAGCAGAAGTCTTTGTTGGATGAGCTTCTTCAGATATGCAAGGAAGATAAAACAGAGGAGATCATTTCTGTGATTCCGGATTTTGCAAAACAGAATTTGGACAAATTGCAGAGTAAGGCAGATAAAATGACCCGTCAGACGGAATATAATATGGCGATGGCTGTGTATGTGTTCCCGTTGTTTGTTTATCAGAGAGAACCGCAGATGGAACAGCTTGCAAAAGATATTGCACAGTACTGGAACAGAATAATGGGCCAAAGCGTAAAAGTATCTGAATATGAAACCGTAAGCGGCGGATTCAAAAGAAGGCTTTGTTATATCACGACGGCAGTATGTGAAAGCCTTGGAAAGACGGATGAATGCTATGAATTGAATCTTTTACGGAACTACCGTGACGGATATCTTTTGGAAGAATGCGGTGAAAGAGCCCGGGTGAGAGAATATTACAGTGTTGCACCGACCATTGTAAAAAGAATTGATCGAATGGAAAATGCAAAAGAGATATATAAGAATATATGGGATACGTATCTTAGCTCTTGCATTTCTTGTATTGAAGAAGGCAGGAAACAGGAATGCGAAGAAATTTACAGCGATATGGTAAAAGCATTGGAAAAAGAGTATTTGTATTCTTAATGACATAAAGGAGGAAGATTATGAGCAAAAATTACAGCATTGAAACAAAGTGTGTCCAATCAGGATGGCAGCCAAAAAAGGGAGAACCAAGAGTTGTTCCGATCTATCAGAGTACTACTTTTAAGTATGACACAAGTGAACAGATGGGGCGTCTGTTTGATTTGGAAGACAGCGGATATTTTTATACCCGACTTCAGAATCCGACAAATGATGCAGTTGCGGCAAAAATCTGTGATTTGGAAGGGGGATATGCTGCAATGCTTACGTCTTCCGGGCAGGCGGCAAGTTTTTATGCCATTATGAATATTGTCGAGGCGGGAGATCATATTATATGTGCGTCTGCGGTTTATGGCGGTACATATAATTTATATGCACATACAATCCGCAAGATGGGTGTGGAAGCAACATTTGTAGATCCACATGCTTCCGAGGAGGAATTAAATGCGGCATTTCGCGATAATACAAAGGCGGTATTTGGGGAGTCCATTGCGAATCCGGCATTGGTTGTGTTAGATATCGAAAAATTTGCAAAAGCAGCACATGCGCATGGCGTGCCGCTTATTATTGATAACACGTTTGCAACACCGATAAATTGCCATCCGTTTGAATGGGGAGCAGATATCGTAATCCATTCTACAACGAAATACATGGATGGACATGCTGTAGCAGTCGGAGGAGCGATTGTAGACAGCGGTAATTTTGACTGGGAAGCAAATGCGGAGAAATTTCCGGGACTTACAACACCAGACGAGACTTATCACGGTATTGTGTATACACAGAAATTCGGAAAGGGCGCATACATTACGAAAGCAACGGCGCAGCTTATGAGAGATTTAGGCTCTATTCAGTCACCGCAAAATGCATTCCTTTTGAATGTAGGTCTTGAGACACTGCATCTTCGTGTGCCGAGACATTGTGAGAATGCTAAGAAGGTTGCACAATATTTAAAGAAGCATGAGAAAGTTGCATGGGTAAACTGTGCAATGATCGAAGGGGATAAATACTACGAGCTGGCACAGAAATATATGCCGAATGGTACATGCGGTGTTATCACATTTGGCTTAAAGGGCGGAAGAGATGCATCCGTAGCGATGATGGATCACTTAGAGCTTACGGCAATTGTAACACATGTTGCTGATTCCCGTACCTGTGTACTTCATCCGGCAAGCCATACACACCGCCAGATGAATGAAAAAGAATTATTAGAAGCAGGAGTACAGCCGGATCTTATCCGTTTCAGTGTAGGAACTGAAAATGCAGATGATATTATTGCAGATTTGGAACAAGCATTAGAAGCTGTAAAATAACTGTGCGTAAAAAGAGGGTGTTACAAAATCAACGTATAAGTACGGATATTGGTTTTGTACCGCCCCTTTCTTTTGAAATAAGGCTACCGCAATCCCACTGGCTTTAGACCAACATCATAAACTTAAGGAAAAATCCAAAGGAATCTGTCAACAGGTTCCTTTCTTTATGCTAAAATATAGACAGGGGTGTATATGAATAAATCTTATAAAAAGAGATTCCAAAAGTTTTCCAAATCATTATCGGATCCGGCACTTATAAATTATGCAAGACAAAATGGAAAAAATACTTTTTCAAGAAAGCGGAAATTGCCTTTAAAAGATATGCTGCTATGCTGTCTTTCTAAAAAAGGGCTTACTACAACATTTGAACTCAGAAACTATTTTAGAGAAAAAGGGGACTTGTCTATGCAGTTGTCCATACAGGGATATTTACAACAGAGAAAACGTTTAAATCCAGAGATCTTTCCATATCTAAACCGTAACTATCTCATGGATTTTTACCATTCTGATGAGCCGAAATTATGGAAAGGATATCTGCTGATTGCGATTGACGGAAGCAAAGCAGAGGTACCTAATTCAAAAGAAAATAGAGAAACATTTGGAAACAGCGGCAACCAGCATTCCAAAACGGGCCAGGTACGGGCGCTAGTAAGCGGAATGTATGATATTTTGAATCATTTTTATCTGGACATTGAAATAGAACATATATCCGTTAGTGAAAACGAGCTGGCAAAACGAAATTTAAAACATTTAAGGGAAATAGGGATCAGACAGCCAGTCCTCGCAGTTTTTGACCGTGGTTATCCCTCCATAGAGTTTATTGATTTTTTGGAAACGGAAGGAATTCATTATTTGATCCGTCTTTCATCTAATGATTATAAGGCAGAGCGTAAACAGATGCAGTCAGAAGATGATAACGTCATTCTAAAACATTCTTCTGCCCGTCTGCAAAAGATACGAAAAAAACACCCGGAACGATACGAACATATGAAAATGAAAGGGAAAACAGCAGTAAGGATCTCAAGAACAACACTACCTTCCGGAAATGAACTTGCACTGGTGACGGATCTTCCGGATACGGTCACCACAGAAGAATTGACAGATCTATATTATCAGAGATGGGAGATTGAAAAGAAATACCATACGTTAAAAAATAAAATGAAATTTGAGAGCGTAACAGGAAAGGCGTCCGTGTATGTATATCAGGATTTTTGGGCGCAGGTTTTAGTGTATAACATGGTCCAGGACATCCGCAACAGTGCAGATGAAGCGGCGGTAGTGACGGGACGTGAAAATGGCAGTAAATATCCTGTGCACACGAATGAAAATATAGCGATCGGACTTTTCAAAGAGGCAATGCTGAAAATTTTTCTGGAACCAGAAGAAAAGAAACGCCTAAAAAAGCTGGAA